>Ga0207671_10000026_pt1 | contig 268845 bp, 245 predicted proteins | sample KBSC24metaG_FD_184352 | JGI IMG/M metagenome (GOLD analysis project Ga0207671, IMG submission 184352) | Corn rhizosphere microbial communities from Kellogg Biological Station, Michigan, USA - KBS C2-4 metaG (SPAdes) (version 2) | ecosystem: Host-associated > Plants > Roots > Rhizosphere >...
ACATGGCGCTGTTCCTGTTCACCAAGGCGATCCTCGCCGGCGAGCCGATCCGCGTGTTCAACGAAGGCCGGCACAAGCGCAGCTTCACCTACATCGACGACATCGTCGAAGGCGTGGTGCGCGCACTCGATACGGTGCCAGGCAAGGACCCCGCGTGGGATGCCACGCAGCCGGATCCCTCGACCAGCGGCGTGGCGCCGTACCGGCTGTACAACATCGGCAACGAGCAGCCGGTGGAACTGCTGCGCTACATCGAGGTGCTGGAACAGTGCCTGGGCCGCAAGGCCACGATGGAGCTGCTGCCGCTGCAGGCCGGCGACGTGCCGGAGACGGAGGCGGATGTGTCGAGCCTCGTCGCGGCTGTCGGCTATCGGCCGAAGGTGTCGGTGGAAGAGGGCATTGCCGCGTTCGTGAAGTGGTATCGCGAGTACTTCAAGGTTTGACACCAGCCCCGCGTAGGTTGGGGTGAGCCGCAGGCGAACCCCAACAATGCGGCCCATTCCGGCGCCCGTTGGGGTTCGCCTGCGGCTCACCCCAACCTACGCCCGCCCAAAGGCCTTAGCCCTTCGCCACCTCGAATTCCTGCGTCGACACCGTCTTCCCATCCACCGCAATCACCACCTGGTATTTCCCCAGCGGCCACTGGTTCGGATTGCGCACTTCGAACGTGGTCACCGCCGGCCCTTCGGTGGCAATCGACTGGCTCGTGCTGACGATTTGCCGCGGCGTGCCTTCGACGTAGCTCCACGTCGCGCTCAAGGTGGCGCTGTCGGTGATGCCTTGCGTTTCGACCGCGGCATAGATGGTCTTCACGCTCGGCGAAAAGCGCATCTTCGCCAATGTGACGCGATGGTCCGGCGACACATCGTCGCCGACGGTGACGCCGGCGACGCGGAAAGTCCGCTCCACGGGCGCGGTGGCAGCGGTGGTGGTGGCAGGCTTGGCCGGCACCGCGGAAGCCGCCTTGGGCAGCGTGATCGCCGGCGGAGCGGCGGCGGGTGCCGTGACGGGGCGGGTGGAGGCCGCCGCGGGCGCGCTCGCGGGCGGCGCCTCGTGCTTGCCGCAGGCGCCCAGTGCGAGCGCGGCGATCAGGCAGCAACCGCCGAAGGCGTGGCGTTGAAAGCGATGCATGGCAGTCCCCTTTCCGGTCTTCGATCCATGGACGAGCGGCGTGAACGCAAGGCGTTCCCGAAGCGCCAAGCTAGGCCCGCCGCGATGAAGCATCCATTAGCGACGGACGCGATGCGACAGGTTTTTTACGAACGTTTCGCGCCGCCTCGGCGCGCCATGCTATTGGCGCGCGCCGCGGGGATTGCCCGGGACGGCTTCGGCGCTGGCGCGGAACGGATTGATGTCCAGGCCGCCGCGCCGCGTATAGCGAGCGTAGACGCTCAGCTGCAGCGGCGCGCAGTGCCTGGTCACGTCGACGAAGATGCGTTCCACGCACTGCTCATGGAACTCGTTGTGGTTGCGGAACGAGACCAGGTAGCGCAGCAGGCCTTCGCGCCCGATGCGCGGTCCGCGATAGCGGATCTGCACGCTGCCCCAGTCCGGCTGCCCGGTGACGGGGCAGTTGGAGCGCAGCAGGTCGGAAACCAGGGTTTCCTCGATCACCTCGTCAACATCGGCGCGCAGGTAGGCGGCCTTGGGCGGGCCGTAGTCGTCGATGGCCACGTCCAGTGTGTCGATCGAGATGCCGTCCAGGTCGATGACGGCGTGCGCCCTGGCGCTCGGCTCGCTCAGCTGCACGCCGACCTCGGCGCCTGCGGCAGCGGAAAGATCGCGGCGCAGCGTGGCGGCAAGCGCCTGCACATCGTCGATGCGCTCCTGCGCGAAGCCGTTGAGGTAAAGCTTGAACGACTTCGATTCGATGATATTCGGCGAGCCCGCCGGCACGCGGAATTCGGCCAGCGCCACGCGTGGCTTGCCGCGCGCATCCAGCCATGACAGCTCGTAGGCGTTCCAGATGTCGACGCCGTGGAACGGCAGCGGCGCGCTCACGCCGATCTCGTCGCGCTTGCCCTGGCGCGGGATGGGGAACAGCAGCGAGGGATCGTAGCGGTCGGCGTAGACCGTGGTCTTGCCGAGGGGGGAGTGTTCGGGAGTGCTCATGGCGGGCATTTTACCCGCCATGAGTGGGGTTGCCGCCAAGCTCAGGCGTTGAGGAACTTCAGCATGGCCTCGGCATAGCGCGGTCCGGCCGCGGCATCGGGCGGGAAGATCGCATCGATCGCCTCCAACTCGGCTCCGCTGAGCTTGACGTCCAGCGCGCCCAGGTTCTCGTCCAGGCGGTCGCGGCGCTTGGTGCCGGGGATGCCGATCACGTCGTCGCCCTGCGCCAGCACCCAGGCCAGCGCCAGCTGCGCGGGCGTGCAGCCCTTGTCCCTGGCCAGCTCGGTCACCTTGTCGACCAGCTGGAGGTTGCGCGTGAAGTTCTCGCCCAGGAAGCGCGGGCTGCTGCGGCGGTAGTCGTCCGCGGCGAAGTCGTCGGGGCTCTTGTAGGCGCCGGTGAGGAAGCCGCGGCCCAGCGGCGAATACGCCACCAGGGCGGTGCCGAGCTTGCGGCACATCGCCAGTACGCCGTTCTCCTGCGGATCGCGCGTCCACAGCGAGAACTCACTTTGCACCGCGGCGATCGGATGCACGGCATGCGCGCGCTCCAGCGTTTCCGCCGAGACCTCGCTCAGGCCCAGGTAGCGCACCTTGCCGGCCTGCACCAGCTCGGCCATGGCGCCGACGGTGTCCTCGATCGGCGTACGCGGGTCGAGGCGGTGCTGGTAGTACAGGTCGATCTGTTCGACGCCCAGCCGCTTCAGGCTGCCGTCGACCGATTCGCGCACGTATTCGGGACGGCCGCTGACGGCGCGCGACTGCGGATTGGCCGGGTCGCGCACGATGCCGAACTTGGTGGCCAGGAAGACCTGCCCGCGACGGCCGCGGATGGCCTTGCCGACCAGTTCTTCGTTGATGTAAGGGCCGTAGATGTCGGCCGTGTCGAGCAGGGTGAGGCCGCGGTCGAGCGCGTGGTGGATGGTGGCGATGGACTCGGCGTCGTCGCGCGCGCCGTAGAACTCGCTCATGCCCATGCAGCCCAGGCCGAGGGCGGAAACCTGGGGACCGTTGCGGCCAAGCAGTCGTGTTTGCATCGCGGGACTCTCTAATCGGGGGAAAGTGGGCACATCCTGCGCTTGCGCGGTTGATGGATAAATGCTCAATAATCGCCATCTCTGTTTCATAACCGTCAACAATCGGAAGCCCGGCCATGGACCAGCTGCAAGCCATGCGCGTGTTCGCCCGCATCGTGGAACTGGGCAGCTTCACCCGCGCCGCGGATGACCTGAACCTGCCGCGCGCCACCCTTACCCACACCATCAAGCGGCTGGAGGCACGCCTGGGCGCGCACCTGCTGCAGCGGACCACGCGCAGCGTCAGCCCGACCCGCGACGGCGAGACCTATTACGGCCATTGCGTGCGGCTGCTGGCCGACATGGACGAGGTGGAGGCGGGCTTTCGCGACGCCGCGACCCAGCCGAAGGGGCGCCTGCGCGTGGACATGCCGGCCACCCTTGCGCGGCACCTGATCGCGCCGGCACTGCCGGATTTCTTCAAGCGCTATCCGCAGGTGGAACTGGAGCTGGGCACCAGCGACCGCTACGTCGACCTGGTGCGCGAAGGCGTGGACTGCGTGGTGCGCTCGGGCGAGCTGCCCGATTCGGAACTGGTGGCGCGGCGCATCGCCTCGCTGCAGCAGGTGACCATGGCCAGCGCCGGCTACGTGCGACGCCATGGCCTGCCGACCAGCCTGGCCGACCTGCACCAGGGCCACCTGGCGGTGAACTGGGCCTCACCGAACACGCGCCGCGCGGTGCCGCTGGAGTTCACCGTGGGGCGGGTGGTGCGCGAGGTCAGCCTGCCGTCGCTGGTGACCGTCAACGGTTCCGATGCCTATGCCGCTTGCTGCGAGGCGGGCCTGGGCATCGCGCAGTTCCCGCGCTACCGCTTCGGCGACGCGCTGGCCAGCGGCAACCTGGTGGCGCTGCTGACCGACATGCCGCCGCCGCCGATGCCGCTGCAGGTGGCCTACCTGCGCCAGCGCCAGCTGCCGTTGCGGCTGCGCGTGTTCATCGATTGGGTGGCGGGACTGGTCACAACACTGGCGTAGGTTGGGGTGAGCGCCAGCGAACCCCAACGTCTAGGCACGGCAAAGGTCCGTTGGGGTTCGCTGGCGCTCACCCCAACCTACGTCGCTACGTCGCTGGCATCACGCCAGCGGCGGCACGTCCGTCGGCGTGCCGTTGGAATCCAGCGCCACCATCACGAAGCGGCCGGTGGTGCAGACGCGGCGGTCGCCGGTGAGCGGATCCTCGGCGGTCATTTCCACTTCCACGTGCATCGAGCTGCGGCCCACTTCGACGATGCGCGCCAGCAGCTCCACCAGCTGGCCCTTGCGCACGGGCACGCGGAAGCTCACCTCTTCCGAGCGCGCGGTGACCACGATGCGGCGCGCATGGCGCGAGGCGACGATGAAGGCCGCCTTGTCCATCCACGCCAGCGCCTGGCCGCCGAACAGGGTGCCGAGGTGGTTGGTGTGATCGGGAAAGACCATTTCCAGCAGGGTGGCTTCGGGCAGGGCGGTGGGCTTCGTCATGGCAGGTAATGGGCGTGGGAGGTGAGGGCGAGGGAGCGCGGTGGCGCTCCCGGGGCCGGCCATTCTGACGGAAGTTCTTCCGCCAGGGACTTCTGGCAGGGGTCGGGGCATGACCTCCGGACTACGATCCATGGCTTTGGACGGCCGGCTTCAGGTTCCGGCAAGCCACGGCGGGCTTTGCACAGCGCCATTTCCTTGGGGAGTCGACGATGGGTTTGAAGTTGGATGGATCGCGCCTGCTGGGCGCGCTGGCACTGAGTGCGCTGTCGGCCGGCGTGGCCGCGCAGACCGCGACGCTGACGGCGGACGATTACGCCAAGGCCGAGCGTTTCATGAGCTACCGCACCGCGCCGCTGGTGGATCACGCGGTACAGAGCGTGACCTGGCTGGACGACGGCCACTTCTGGTACCGCGACCACGACGCCCAGGGCGACCATTACCTGCGCATGGACGCCGCCACCGGCAAGGCCGAGCCGGCGTTCGACCAGGCCAAGCTCGCCGCGGCGCTGGGCAAGGCCACCGGCAAGCCGGTCGATGCGGCCAAGCTCGGCATCATCGAGTTCGACGTGGCGGCCGACGGCCAGCTCGACGTCAGCCTGCGCGGCAAACATTATCTGTGCGACCTCAAGGGCGAGGGCGTGTGCGCGCCGCCCAAGCATGCCGATGCCGGCGACGAGCCGGGCGTGCTGTCGCCCGACAAGACGACCGAGGCCTTCATCCGCCACTGGAACCTGTGGCTGCGCGATGCCGCGACGGGCAAGGAAACCCAGCTCACCACCGACGGCGTGGAAGACTACGGCTACGCCACCGACAACGCCGGCTGGAAGCACACCGACAACGCCATCCTGGTGTGGTCGCCGGATTCGAAGCAGATCGCCACCTTCCAGCAGGACCAGCGCAAGACCGGCGACATGTACCTGGTCAGCACCAACGTGGGCCATCCGAAGCTGGAGAAGTGGAAGTACCCGCTGGTCGGCGACGAACACATCACCATGATCGAGCGCGTGATCATCGACGTGCCGAGCAAGCAAGTGCTGCGCCTGAAGATGCAGCCGGACCAGCACCGCTCCACCCTGTGCGACGACATCAGCTGTGGCCGCGATGGCGGCTGGGACGACGTGCAGTGGGCGCCGGACGGCAAGACGCTGGCCTTCGTGTCGACCTCGCGCGACCACAAGCAGTCGTGGTTCCGCATCGCCGACGCGAAGTCGGGCGACGTGCGCACCGTGTTCGATGAAAAGGTGGCGACGTACTACGAGAGCGGCAACGACAAGGTCAACTGGAGCTACCTGCCGGAGACGCACGAGGCGATCTGGTTCAGCGAGCGCAACAACTGGGGCAACCTGTACCTGTACGACCTCAATACCGGCAAGCTCAAGCGCGCCATCACCACCGGCGAGGGCAATGTCACCCAGGTGCTGCGCGTGGATGCGAAGTCGCGCACGCTGTGGTTCCGCGGCGTCGGCCGCACCGCGGGCGTGAACCCCTACTACCAGCAGTACTGGAAGGTGAGCATCGACGGCGGCAAGCCGACCCTGCTGACGCCGGAAGCTTCCGATCACACGGTCATGCCGTCGCCCGACGGCAAATTCTTCGTCGACGCGTATTCCACCACCACCACGGCGCCGGTGACGGTGCTGCGTTCCAGCGACGATGGCCACACCGTGGCGCAGGTGGCCAAGGCCGACATCAGCCGCCTGCTCGCCACCGGCTGGAAGGCGCCGGAGCCGTTCACGGTGAAGGGCCGCGACGGCAAGACCGACTTGTACGGCCTGATGTACAAGCCGTCGAACTTCGACGCCAGTAAGAAGTACCCGATCGTCGACTACGTCTATCCCGGCCCGCAGACCGGCTCGGTCGGCACGCGCAGCTTCAGCGTCGGGCGCGATCACCAGTCGCTGGCGGAGCTGGGCTTCATCGTGGTGGCGATCGACGGCATGGGCACGCCGTGGCGTTCCAAGGCGTTCCATGATGCCTACTTCGGCAACATCATCGACAACACCTTGCCGGACCAGGTGGCGGGCCTGAAGGAACTGGGCAAGCGCTATCCGTGGATCGACATGGACCGCGTCGGCATGTGGGGCCATTCCGGCGGCGGCAACGCCACCGTGGGCGCGATGTTCTTCTACCCGGAGCTCTTCAAGGTCGGCATCGCCGAAAGCGGCAACCACGACAACCGCAACTACGAGGACGACTGGGCGGAGAAATGGCAGGGCCTGCTGGTGAAGGACAAGGACGGCAAGAGCAACTACGACAAGCAGGCCAACCAGGCCTATGCGGACAAGCTGAAGGGCCACCTGCTGCTGGCGCACGGCACCATGGACGACAACGTGCCGCCGTACCAGACCCTGCTGGTGGTGGACGCGCTGATCAAGGCCAACAAGGATTTCGATCTGCTGCTGATCCCGAACGCGCACCACGGCTACGGCGCGGCCAGCCTGTACATGACGCGCAAGCGCTGGGATTACTTCGTGCGGTACCTGCTGGGGGCGACGCCGCCGAAGGAATATGAGTTGAAGATGCCGAAGGATTGAAAAAAAAGACGGGCCCGAGAGGGCCCGTTTTTTTCCTCACGATTGGCGTAGGTTGGGGTGAGCCGAAGGCGAACCCCAACAGACCTCGCACTCATCGCCGCGTTGGGGTTACGGGCTGCCTCAGCAGCCCGCCCTTCGGGCCATCCGCTACGCGGATGTTCGCTACGGCATCCTGCCTTCGCAGCCGCCTTCAGCTCACCCCAACCTACGGGGCCTCAGCGCGCCTCCACCGGCTTCGCCACACCCTTCGCCAGCGCCTCCTTGATCAACGCATCGAGTTGCGCATGCGCCTTCTCGGTGGCGCGCTCCTGCCGCTCGCCCAAGGCCTTCTGCTTCGCGCCGAGTGCCTCCTGCTGCTTGCCGAGCGTCGCCTGGTCGCGGCCCAGCGCATCCTGCTCGCGCTCCAGCGCTTTCTGCTGCGCTTCCAGGCTGGCCCGCGCCGAAGCGATGCTCTGCCGCCGCGCCGCCAGATCCGCCGCGCCCTTGCCTTGTGCTTCGAGCGCGGAGAGCTGCGCTTCCTGTCCCGCGAGCGAAGCTTCCTGGCTGGCGATTCCGCCCTGGCGTGAGCCGAGCATGCCCTGCCGCTGGCCGAGACTGCCCTGCTGCGCGCCGAGCTTGCCCTGCTCGCCGCCGAGCTTGCCTTGTTCCTTGCCCAGCGCCTCCACCTCGGCATACGCACCCTTGGCGCGTTCGAGATAAGCCTGGTCGCGGATCACCCAGGCCTGGCCGCCGCGGCGGAACCACAGCAGCGCACTCTTGCCCTCCTGCAGCCGGCGCACGGTTTCGACGTCGCGATCGGAACCATCGAACATCACCGAATCGCCATCGATCAGTGCCAGCCCTTCGGCGGCATCGCCGTGCGTGTGGATGGAGACATGCCGCGCGCCGAAGCCACCGACATCCGGCGGCGGCGGCGGGGGAGGCGTCGGCGGGACCGGCGGCACGGGCGGCGGGGGCGGTGCCGGCGGCACCGCCGGTGGCGGAGGCGGCGTGTTGGTCTGCGCCGCCAGCAGCGCCATCGGGGCGGCCAACAGCAGGGCCGAGAACAGGGCCGTGCGCCAGTCGGCCCGGCGCGGCAGTCGGAAGGAGAGCGGCAGCGGCTTCATCGATAAGGCCTCGTGCAAAAGAGAGGGAAGGAGACGATCAACGGCTCTTGCTGGGCTGGGCCAGGCCGTCAGAGACAGCCTGGTCGATCAACCGGTCGAGCTGGCTGTGCACCTGCTGCGCGACGTCGCGCTCGTGCCGGGAGATATCGGCCTGCTGGCGCGACAGATCCGCCTGGTGGCGACTGAGATCGGCTTGCTCGCGATCGATCTCCGCGCGCTCGCGCTCGAGATCGGCCATGCGCTCCTGGATGCTCTGCAGGCGCGCATCGAACGAGGCGGCCACGCCGGCTTCCGCCGCGCTGCCGTCCGGGTGTTCCATGCGCAGCTTCTGGCGTTCCTGGGTGATGGCGATGCGTTCGCTGTCCATCTGCACGCGGCGCGTGGACAGCGCCGCGATGCGCGCCGCGAGGCCGCTCTGCCGTCCGGCAAGTTCGCCCTGCTTGCCGGCCATCTGGCCTTGTTCGCGCGCCATGTCGCGCATCGGCGCGTAGGTGTCCCGGGCCCGTTGCAGCAGCGCGCGGTCGCGCACCACGTAGGCATCGTTGCCGCGACGCATCCACAGGATCGGCTCGTCGCCGCGCTGCAGCTCGCGTGCGGTGGCCAGGTCGCTCTCGGTGCCCTGCAGGGTGATGAAGTCCGGCTCGATGATGGCGAAGCCGCGCGGCGCGCCGGCCTCGATATCGATGTCGACGTGTGAGGTCCGGCCGACCCGCACCGGCGACGGCGGCGCGGGCGGTGCGACGGGCGCCGGAGGCGGCGTCGGCACGGCCATGGGCGCTGGCTCGGGGGCAGGCGGCGCCAACGGCGGTTCGGGCGGCTCGGGGGTCGGCGCGACGGCCGCCGTGGCGCGTGCGGCGGGCTTCGCGGCGGCGGCCGGCATGGGTGTCGCCGTCATCGGTGCTGCCGCTGCCGCCATCGGCGCAGGCTTGGCCGCCACGGTCGGGATGGGATGCGCCGGCACGACAGGGGGCGTCGGCACGGCATCCGGTTCTGGCGCGGCCATCGCCTGCTGGCCATCCATCGCCACGCCGCCGTCGGCATGCAGGGTCAGGTCCATGCTGCGCGCGGTGACGCGATAGGGCAGCGCGCCGGCAAGCGCCACCAGTGCGACCAGCAGCCAGGCGCCGAGGCGCGGCGGCACGCGGTCGGTCTGCTGCAGCAGAGTCAGGCGGCGCTTGAGGTTCTGGAACGTCGGCGAGGCACCGGCCAGGCCGGCGGAGACCGGGAAGGCCACGCCCAGGCGCAGCAGCAGGCGGCCGTAGTCCTGCGGCTCGGCGCGGGAGCGGTCGAGCACCTGCGCATCGCAGGCTGCCTCGCGGTGGAACGCGTATTCGCGCATCGCCCAGCGCGCCAACGGATGGAAGAAGAACGCGCGCTGCGCCAGCGCCGGAATCCAGCCCAGCCACAGGTCGCCGCGGCGCAGGTGCGCCAGCTCGTGCGCCAGCGCCATCGCGCATTCTTCCGCGTCGAGCGTGTGCTCCTTCGGCAGCAGTACCACCGGGCGCCACAGGCCGGCGACCTGCGGCGACACGATGACATCGGAGCAGCGCAGTTCCGGACAGCGGCGCAGGCCGAGCGCGCGCGCCTGTTCGGCGCATTGCGCGCGCAGCGCCATGTCGCGTACCGGTTCGGCAGCGCGGATAACTGCGCGCGTTTCTCGCCATTCGCGCAGCGCGGCGAACACCTGCAGCGCCATCCCCAGCAGCCACAGGCTCGCCAGCGTTTCGCGCCAGGGCCAGGGTTGCGCGGGAGCTTCCGGTGCCTTCGCTGCCGCGGCGATCGGCGCGGGCGCCAACAACAGGGGATTGCCGGTGACCGCGGTGTGGACCGCGATGCCGTGTTCCTGCGGCGTCTCGGTGGATAGCACGACGGTGTCGGCATCCGGCGTCAGCAGCGGGAGTTCCAGCGGACGGCCCAGCGCGAGGCCGAGCATCAGCTGCAGGCCGACCAGCCACCACAGCAGGCAGCGCATCGCCGGCGACCAGCGCGGCAGCCAGCGGCACAGCAGCCACACCGCGCCGATCAGCGCGGCAGCCTGGATGGACGTCCAGACGAGACGGTCGAGCAGGACGTCGGCAAAACGGAAATAGCCGTCCATGTCACTTCTCCTTGCGCCGCGACTGCAGTTGATTGACCAGCGCCTCGAGTTCGGCCAGCTCGTGGTCGCTCACGTCGGCCTTCTCGGACATCCACGCCACGAACGGCGATACCGAACCGGCCAGGGTCTTCTCCACGAACTGGTCCACCGCCTGGCGCATCGCTTCGCCCGGGCCGGTGGCGGTGCTGTAGCGGTACACGCCGCCGGCCTGGCGGCGGCGCAGATAACCCTTGCCGCGCAGGCGTTCCATCATGGTCAGCACGGTCGAGCGCGCCAGGCCGCGCGATTCGCCGAAGCCGGTGGCCACTTCACCCACCGAGGCGGGTTCGTGTTCGGCCAGGTAATGCAGCAGGGCGAGTTCCTGGTCGCCGATCGAAGGCTTGAGCATGACGGTCATCCGGTTGACTACAGATGTAGGCACGCTACCCCTGACTACAGGTGTAGTCAATAGGCCGGAACGGCCGGATCGCCGTAGGTTGGGGTGAGCCGAAGGCGAACCCCAACCAACGATGCCTCGGTGTAACGATGTAGCGTTTTTGCGCCGCCGCAAAAAAGCGGGAGTAGAATGCGCCGCCACCACCTCCTGAACTCGCGCACCGGAGTGCGCATATGAAGACTCTCGACGCTCGTCGCTTGGCTTCCTCTTCTCATCGCGCCGCCTCGCGGACCGCCATCTCCGTCCTTCGGACCTGAGACCGCCAACCATCGTCTGAGCCGCCGCCGAAGCCATCGGCGCATCGACTGGTGCTCGCTCGCGCCTACGCGTCGACGAGCAGCGATGCGCGGATCGCTTCGCATCCGCCATGACCTTCCATCAAGGAGTCGTCGCCATGAAAGCGCTGTTGGCGCGCGCGCTGGACAGCCCCTGGCTGCTCGCGTTCTGCGTGCTGCTGTACCTCGGTTTCGTCGGGCCGCAGCTGATCTCCGCCACGAGCACGCTCGCCGTGATCGCCGGCCTGGTCCTGCTGGTCCTGCTTGCGGCCTGGAGCTATCGCCTGCTCAGCCGCCTTCTTCGTCACAAGGAATGACTGTCTATGAATCGCACGATGAAACGTCTCTCGATGGTGGCCGTCGCGCTGTGCGCGCTGCTGCTTGCGGCCTGCGACAAGGTGCCGGCCGGCCACGTAGGCGTGAAGTTCCAGCTGTATGGCGACGGCAAGGGTGCGCTGCAGGAATTGCCGCCGGGCCGCTACTGGGTGGGTTGGGGCTATGAGATGTATACCTTCCCCACGTTTACGCAGACCTACACGTTTACGCGTTCTTCCAACGAAGGACGCCCGGTGGACGAGTCGCTGAGCTTCCAGACCGCGCAAGGCCTGATCGTCAATGCCGACGTCGGCATCACGTACCACGTCGATCCGGGCAAGGTGACGCTGATCTTCCAGAAGTACCGCAAGGGCATCGACGAGATCACCGATATCTACCTGCGCAACATGGTGCGCGACGCGCTGGTCAAAGAAGCCGCGAACCTGGACATCGAATCGGTGTACGGCAAGGGCAAGGCACATCTGATCGAAGCGGTGCAGAACGATGTGGCCGCGGAGGTCGCATCCGTCGGCATCGTGATCGAGAAGATCTACTGGATCGGTGAGCTGCGCCTGCCGGACAACGTGGTGCAGTCGATCAATGCCAAGATCCAGGCCACGCAGATGGCCGAGCAGCGCCAGAACGAAGTGGCGCAGGCGCAGGCCGAGGCGCAGAAGGTGGAAGCGGAAGCCGAAGGCAGGGCCAAGGCCGCGCTGACCATCGCCGAGGCCGACGCCAAGGCGATCTCGCTGAAGGGCGATGCGCTGCGGCAGAACCCGAACGTGCTGCAGATGTCGGCCATCGAGAAGTGGGACGGCCATCTGCCCACATACAACGGCGGCGGGATGCTGCCCTTCGTGAACCTGCAGGCGCACGAGGCGTCGAAGTAATGAAAACGGCGGAGCCCATCGGCTCCGCCGTTCGTGCCGGGCGCCGCAAGTTCTTGTCGAGCTGAACGTGCGCAGCCCAACCGATGGCAGGGTGGCCTTGATGTCATCCATCGCACGCATACTTTGACCCTTACGCGCGCGGACGCGGCCGTCGCCAACCACCACGAGGTAGCACCCCATGACTCCCCAGGAACAGCAACTTCTCGAAGATTTCCTGCAGCGCCTGGCCGCCGCGAGCGGCGTGGCCAAGGATGCGCAGGCCGATGCGCTGATCCAGCAGCGCCTGGCCGGCCATCCCGATGCGCTCTACCTGCTGGTACAGCGCAGCCTGCTGCAGCAGCACGCACTGGACAACGCCAAGGCGCAGATCGCGCAGCTGCAGGCGCAGTTGGGCGGCCAGGGCGGCGGCAGCTTCCTCGGCGGCCAGGCCGGCGGCTGGAGCCAGCCGCAGCAGCCGTCGACGCCCCCGCCGATGCCGCAGCAGCAGGCCGCGCCGGGCTGGCGCGAGCGCCTGTTCGGCGGCGGCGCGCCTGCGCCCCAGCAGCCGGCCGCAGCACCGGGTTTCCTCGCCAGCGCGGCGACCACCGCGGCAGGCGTGGCCGGCGGCATGTTCCTGTTCAACGGCATCGAGAGCCTGCTCGGCGGGCACCACGGCGGCGGCTTCTTCGGCGGCGGTGGGCAGGAGACGGTGGTGGAGAACATCACGCAGAACAATTTCTACGATGACAACAACAGCGGCGCATTGCAGAACGATCAGACGTTCGCAGACAACAACGATTTCAACGGCGATATGAGCGATATCGGCGACGTCGGCTTCGATGACGATAACGACAACAGTTGGGTCTGATCCGATATCGGAGCTCGGCGTAGGTTGGGGTGAGCGCAGCAAACCCCAACATGCGTTACAGCCGTAGTACCGTTGGGGTTCGCTGCGCTCACCCCAACCTACGCCGAGGGTTCGCCGCCGAGAGTTTCGGTGAAATCGCATGCCCAGTCAGAGCTGAGGATGCCTTGCCGGATATAGCGGTGAATCGATGAGTAGGGCCATTCGCTGGCTCGCGTCGCATGACCATGCTTCACCGGATTGATGTGGACGTAATCAACATGCCTATCGAGATCACGCTGGCTGCGGATCTCGTGTTCCCAATAACGGCGCTGCCAGATGCCGCGTTCGCTCTTCCTTCGGCGTGACGATCCGATCATTTCGCACGCTGGTATCGCCCGGGAAAAGCGCTGCTTGATGAGCATCCAGCGTGTGGCGTAATCGCCGTCTTCGCTGGGCAGTGTCCAGATCGCATGCATATGGTCGGGCATGACGGCCCAGGCGAGGACGGTGCACGGATGTCCGCGCAGGGTGGTCCCAACCGCGTCGCGAAGTGCGTCGATACGATCGACCAACATGGAGCTGGTGCGGTCGGCGAGATTGACGGTGAAGAAGAATGTGCCGCCTGGGGAGTGGGCTCTGCGGTAGCGCATGTGGGGCCGTTGGGGTTCGCTTTCAGCTCACCCCAACCTACAGAGACAGGCGATGCCGAAATATCGGCGTAGGTTGGGGTGAGCCGAAGGCGAACCCCAACGAGTGGTGCAGGGCCTTGCCGATGCTTTGCGAGGTTTGTTGGGATTCGCTGGCGCTCACCCCAACCTGCGCCGGACGCTTTAGAACGACATATCGAACGCCACTTCCCCTTGCACACCCACCTGATACGCCGATACGCGGCGCTCGAAGAAGTTGGTCACTTCCTGCACGTCCTGCAGGTCCATGAAGTCGAACGGGTTCCTGGCGCCGTATTTCTTCGGCAGGTCCAGCTGCACCAGGCGCTGGTCGGCGCAGTACTCCAGGTACTGGCGCATGTCCTTCACCGACAGGCCGGCCACGCCGCCGGACAGCACGTCTTCGGCGAACTGCGTTTCGCAGGCGATGGCGTCTTCCAGCATCTCCTCCACCTGCGCGCGCATGGCCTCGTCGAACAGGTCCGGCTCTTCCGCGCGCACCGTGCGCACCACTTCGAAGGCGAAGCCCATGTGGCCGGACTCGTCGCGGAACACCCAGTTGGTGCCCGCGGCCAGGCCGTGCAGCAGGCCGCGCGAGCGCAGGAAGTACACGTAGGCGAAGGCGGCGAAGAAGAACAGGCCTTCGATGCAGGCGGCGAAGCAGATCAGGTTGAGCAGGAACTGGCGGCGCTGCTCGCGCGTTTCCAGGCGCTGCAGGTTCTGCACCGAGTCGATCCACTTGAAGCAGAACTCGCCCTTCTGGCGGATCGAAGGGATGTTCTGGATCGCGCCGAAGGCCTTGTTGCGCTCGGCCGGGTCGGGAATATAGGTGTCCAGCAGGGTGAGATAGAACTGCACGTGCAGCGCTTCCTCGAACAGCTGGCGCGAAAGATACATGCGCGCTTCCGGCGCATTGATGTGCTGGTACAGGTTCAGTACCAGGTTGTTCGCCACGATGGTGTCGCCGGTGGCGAAGAACGCCACCAGGCGATGGATCAGGTGGCGATCAGCGTCGCTCATCTTGGACTTCAGGTCGGTCACGTCCAGCGAGAAGTCCACTTCCTCCACCGTCCAGGTGTTCTTGATGGCGTTGCGGTACATCTCGTAGAACTCGGGATAGCGCATCGGGCGCAGGGTGAGTTCGAAGCCGGGGTCGAGGATGTGCGACATGGGAATTCCTTGATGCGGGCGCCGCCGGCGCTCAATCGAGCTTGCGCGCGTAACGCTCGCGCACGAAGCGGCTGATATAGGTGGACAGTCCGATCCCGGCCTCGGCCAGCTTCTGCATGTTGCCCACGTGCAGGCGGCCGGGCCGGGTGTCGGTGTATTCGTAGGTGCCGTCGTGGATAAAGCGCACCCGGATGAAGCCTTCGCCGCTTTCGTAGGCGGCGACACCGGATTTTCCGCTGCGGTTCCGGTAGGGCTTCATCGGGTGGCTTCGCTTACTGGCAGGCCTCGCAGTACTCGGGGTTTTCCAGCGAGCAGAACACCGCCGCGGTGGCCTGCTCCTGCTCGACCTGCGGGACCGCCTTCGCCGCAGGTGCCGAGGACACCGTGGTCTTGGCGATCTTGGTGGCCGGACGCGAACGCAGGTAGTACGTGGTCTTGATGCCGGACTTCCACGCGTACATGTACATGGAACTCAGCTGCCCGATGTTCGGGTTCTCCATGAACAGGTTCAGCGACTGGCTCTGGTCGATATACGCACCGCGCGCGGCGCCCAGATCGATCAGCGCCTTCTGCGGCAGCTCCCACACCGTGCGGTAGATCTGGCGCAGGCGCTCCGGGATATTGGCGATGCCCTGGATCGAGCCCTCGGCCAGCTTGATCGCGTCGCGGACCTCCGGCGTCCACAGGCCCAGCGTCTTCAGCTCCTCGACCAGGTAGCGGTTCACCACCAGGAAGTCGCCGGACAGCGTCTCGCGCTTGAACAGGTTGCTCACCTGCGGCTCGATGCACTCGTAGCAGCCGGAGATCGAGGCGATGGTCGCGGTCGGTGCGATCGCGATCAGCAGCGAGTTGCGCAGGCCGTGTTCCTTCACGCTGGCGCGCAGCGATGCCCAGCGCGCGTCGTCGTTCGGCCTGGCCTGCGGCCAGTAGTCGAACTGCAGCTCGCCGTTGGCGGCGCGGCTCTCAGCGAAACCGGGGTGCGCGCCGTACTGTTGGGCGAGCTCGTTGGACATGGTCAGCGCGTGGAAATAGATCTCCTCGGCGATGCGGGTGGACAGCGCCAGCGCCTCGGCCGAGTCGAACGGCAGACGCAGCTTGAAGAACACATCCTGCAGGCCCATCACGCCCAGGCCCACCGGACGCCACTTACGGTTGGCGGTACGCGCGGTGTCGATCGGGTAGAAGTTCAGGTCGATCACGCGATCGAGCTGGCGCACCGCGGTGCGCACGGTGGAGGCGAGCTTGTCGAAGTCGAACACGCCGTCTACCACGTGGCGCGCCAGGTTCACCGAGCCCAGGTTGCACACGGCGGTCTCGCCCGCGCTGGTCACCTCGAGGATCTCGGTGCACAGGTTCGACAGATGAATGACGTTCTCGGCCTTGGCCGTCTGGTTGCTGGTGGCGTTGCTGCGGTCCTTGAAGGTCATCCAGCCGTTGCCGGTCTGCGCCAGGGTGCGCAGCATGCGCGCATACAGCTCGCGCGCCTTGACCTTCTTCACCGCGAGGCCGGCGGCTTCCGCCTCGCGATAGGCGCGCTCGAAGGTCTCGCCCCAGCTGTCGACGAAGTGCGGCACGATCTTCGGATCGAACAGCGACCACTCGGCGTCGGTTTCCACGCGACGCATGAATTCGTCGGGAATCCAGTTGGCCAGGTTGAGGTTGTGCGTGCGGCGCGCCTCGTCGCCGGTGTTGTCGCGCAGTTCGAGGAACTCCTCGATATCCGCGTGCCACGGCTCCAGGTACACGCAGGCCGCGCCCTTGCGCTTGCCGCCCTGGTTCACTGCGGCGACCGAGGCGTCCAGCGTCTTCAGCCACGGCACCAGGCCGTTGGAGTGGCCGTTGGTGCCCCGGATCAGCGAGCCGCGCGAACGCACGCGCGAGTAGGCGAGGCCGATGCCGCCGGCGAACTTGCTGAGCTTGGCCACGTCGCCGTACTTCTCGTAGATCGACTCCAGCGAGTCGGTCGGCGAGTCGAGCAGGAAGCAGGAGCTGAGCTGCTCGTGCGCGGTGCCGGCGTTGAACAGCGTCGGCGAGCTGGCCATGTATTCCAGCGAGGACAGCAGGCGGTACAGCTCCAGCGTCTCGCCGATCTCGTTGCCGCCCAGCGCGCAGGCGATGCGCATGAAGAAGTACTGCGGCGTCTCGATCACCTTGCGCAGCTGCGGGTGGCGCAGCAGGTAGCGGTCATACACCGTGCGCAGGCCGAAGTATTCGAAGCGGCGCGTGGCCAGCGGATCGATCGCGTCGTTGAGCTTGCGCGCGTTGGCGGCGACGAAGTCGCGCAGGCGCTCGTTGAGGATGCCCAGCTCCGCGCCGCGCGCGATCGACTGGGAGAAGCTCTGGATTTCCTGGCCGCTCACTTCCTTGTCGACGTAGGCGCCGAGCAGGCGCGCGGCGAGCTGGCCGTATTCCGGTTCCTCGGCGGTGAGCGCGGCGGCGGTGCGGATCGACAGTTCGTCGAGCTCGCGCGTGGTGGCGCCGTCGTACAGGCCGCCGATGGTCTTCAGGGCCACGCGCAGCGGATCGACCGCGTGCAGGCCTTCGCCGCTGCGGGTTACCGCGCGCACGATCTTGTTGACGTCGACGATCTCCTGGCTGCCGTTGCGCTTCTTTACGCGCATCTGGCCGGGGTTGTGCGGCGGGGTGAGGGCGAAGGGGGTCTCCGCCACGGCTTCCATGCGAACGGGCTCCGGCGCGGCGGTAGCTGCGTCGGCGGCAGGGAAGGCGGATGCGTCCGCGCGGTCGTCGGTGCGCTCGCGCGAGTCGGTATCGATAGGTTGCATGGCATCGCTCCAGGCCAAAGGCTTCAACGACCTGCTCCCGCGGGCAGGGCTGAGGCGAAGGCGGTTCGGGCGGGGACGGCCGTGCGCCGGAGCGAACGCTCCGCGCCACGGCGCGCCTCCCCGCGGAAGCCGCCATCACTCACCGCGACGCTCGGGTCGCGATGTGCCGGCAGGTCTTCGGACTCGCAGACATGGATCGTTCGAGAGCGACCGATCCGACCTACTCGCCCCCGCTTCCCAGCCTCGAAGGCCAGTGCGATGGGAGCTTTCGTTTCCGCTTACCGCTGCGGGGCAGTTCCGGATTCGCACCGGATTCCCTATTAAGCCAATCCGACCGTGGGTCTGAGAAAGGCACCGACCGGCACAACATATAGGGCGGGGTGGGGCGGGTCAACCCAAGCCGTTGTGCATATATCGGTGGATAAGTAGGGTAATTCAAGGCCTGGCGCGGCCTGGCGGCTATCCAAAAATCTTGGCGATCCGTCCCTGGCGGGCCGCTCAGGGCGCGATGCTGAAATCCACCTCGATCGGATACGGCACCGGGCTGGCCGGCGGCGAGGGCAGCTTCCAGCTGGCGAAGCGGCTGAGCAGGCAGGTGGCGACGTCGGTGGGGGCGCGTACCTCGACCCGGCCCAGGCTGCCGTCGGCATGCACGTCGGCGACCAGGGTGAAGGGCGCCTTGTCCGGCTTGGGCAGGGTGGCGATGCAATTCTTGAGCGCGTCGGTGGTGCGGTCGCCGATCGCGGCCCACATTTTCTTCTGGTAGTCCGGACCGTCCTTGGCGCCTTCGGTCAACTTGGCCTGCTGCACCCGCGTTGAAAAATCGTCCGCCGGCATGCCGGGCGCGGACAGCAGGGCGAGGAAGAGCAGGCTGGTCATGGCTTAGGCTCCGTGCGGGAAAGGCCGCCACGTTACCGCAGTGCAAGCCACGGCGCGCCGATGTTGAAGCAAGCGCAGCGTCATCCCCCGGATGGCTGGGCGGCGACGGCCGCCGCACCGCTGGCCGGCGGCTGGAGATAATCCAGCGTCGCCTGCAGCATGGAGAGCATGCCGACCCGCAGCGCGTCCTCGTCCACGAAGAAGCGGGGCGAATGATTGGCCGGCGCCTTGGCCGGATCCTGTCCGGCGGGCGTGGCGCCGACGAAGAAATAGACGCTGGGCACCGCCCTGGCGAAGTAGGCGAAATCCTCGGAAGGCATCGCCGGCGGCGCTTCGAGCACCTGTTCGCCGCCGATCGCCTTGGCCAGGCTCGCGCGCACCCGCGCGGTCAGCGTCGCTTCGTTGACGGTGACCGGGACGCTGCCGTCCATCGGGATCTGCGCCACCACCGTGGCGCCGTTCGCCGCGGCGACGTGCTCGGCGATGTCGCGCAGGCCGTCGATGGCCTGCTGGCGCATGGCGGGGTCGAAGGTGCGCAAGGTGCCCTGCAGTTCCACCTTGTCGGGCACGATGTTGTGGCGCGCACCGCCTTCGACGATGCCGAAGCTGAGCACTGCCGGCAGCGTGCCGATGTCCAGCCGGCGGCTGACGATGGTCTGCGCCTGGGTCACGATCTGCGCCGCGGTGACGATGGGGTCGACGCCATGCCAGGGCATCGCGCCATGCGTCTGGCGGCCGTGGACCACCAGCTTGAAGCCGTCGGCGCCGGACAGCGCCGGCCCCGGCCGTACCGCCACCGTGCCGGCATTGAGCGTGCTGATCACATGCATGGCGAACATGGCGTCCGGCGCGAAATCGCGGAACACGCCTTCCTGCAGCATCAGCGGGGCGCCGCCCTGCTCGCCGGCGGGCGCGCCTTCCTCGGCCGGCTGGAACAGGAACATCACCTCGCCCGACAGTTCTTGCCGCATGCCGGCCAGCACGGTGGCCAGGCCCAGCAGCATGGCGGTGTGCGTGTCGTGGCCGCAGGCGTGCATCACGCCGGTGGACTTGCCGCGGTATTCGCCCTGCGCCTTCGAGGCGAACGGCAGGTCGACTTCCTCGGTGACCGGCAGGGCATCCATGTCGGCGCGGATCGCCAGCTTCGGGCCGGGCTGGCCGCCCTTGAGAATGCCCACCACGCCGGTATGCGCGATGCCGGTGCGCACTTCCAGGCCGAGTTTCTTCAGCTGCGCGGCGACCAGCGCGGCGGTGCGCGTCTCGCGGTTGCTCAGTTCGGGATGCTGATGGATCTGGCGCCGCCACGCGGTGACCTGGGGCAGCGCGCCCTGGATGCGCTGTGCCGCATCGACGCCATGTTCGGATGCGTGGGCGGATGCGATGGCGGAGGCCAGGGACAGGGCGAGCAGGGCGTGGCGCATCGTGGGGCTCTCCGGAGCGGGAAGTCCGGTCGAGGGTATCGATGCGGTTGTGCCTGCCGTCGCTTGCGGGGTGGCAATTGGGACTGTTCCCGATATGCCCGACGTCTCCGGTCAGTCCGCGCGGTGCTCCGACGCCAGGTATTCCTCGCTCTGCATCTCGATCAGGCGCGACTCCGTGCGCCCGAATTCCGCGCGCAGGCGCTCGCCGTCGTACAGCTCGGTGATCGGTGCGGCGGCGGACAGGATCAGCTTCACGTGGCGGTCGTAGAACTCGTCCACCAGCAGCACGAAGCGGCGCGCCGCGTCCTCGCTGTAGATGCTGAACTGCGGCACGTTGGAGACGATCACCGCCGGGCCGGCCTTGGCGATCGCGATGTAGTCGGCCACCGCGCGCGGGCCTTCGCACAGCGCATCGAAGTCGAACCACAGGATGTTGCCCGCGCGCTTGCGCAGCGGGATCGGGCGGTCGTTGATCACCATCGCGCCGCCTTCGCTGGCCTCGCCCTGCGCCTGGGCGGCGAAGATGCGCGCCAGCGAACGCTCGGCCTCGGCGCTGGGCGGGGTGAAGTACACCGGAGCCTGAGTCAGCGCGCGCAGGCGCCAGTCGCGCGAGGAGATCATCTCGACCACGCGGCAGTGCTGTTCCAGCAGGGCGATCGCAGGCAGGAAGCGCGCGCGCTGCAGGCCATCCTTGTAGAGGTTCCTCGGCTGCGTGTTCGAGGTGGTGACCAGGCTCACGCCGCGTGCGAACAGCGCCTCGAGCAGCGTGCCAAGGATCATCGCGTCGCCGATGTCGTTGACCAGGAACTCGTCCAGGCATAGCACGCGGCAGCGCGCGGCGATGCCGTCGGCCACTTCCAGCAACGGATCCTGGCGGTTGCCCAGCTCGCGCAGGCGCTCGTGCACCTCGCCCATGAAGCGGTGGTAGTGCCGGCGCAGGGCAATGCCATGCGGCAAGCTGGCTACGAACAGATCCATCAGGAAGGTCTTGCCGCGACCGACGCTGCCCCACAGGTACAGGCCGGGCACGGCGTCGCGCGCTTCGCTGCCGAGCAGCGATTTCAGCCGGCCGAACAGGCCGCCGCTGTCTTCGCGCGCAGCGATCAGCGCGGCGTGCATGCGGTCGAATTCGGGCAGTACGGCCAGCTGCGCGGGGTCGCTTTCCCAGCGGTGCGCGGCGACGCCTTCGTGGTAGCGCGCGCTGGGCGCGATCGGGGGTGTATCGCTCATGGGGACGAATCGAAAGGGAGGGCGCGTCAGCCGCGCAGCGGCGGCAGCCAGTCCTGTACGACGTGCTTGATCGCGCCGCGCAGGTCCATCAGGCGGCGATGGAAGAAATGCCCGGTGTCGGGCATGCGCACCAGCTCGGGTTTCCGGCGCAGGCTGTCGATCCAGTCGAATACCGCCTGCGGGTCGACCACCTCGTCGCTTTCGCCCATCACCACCAGCCAGGGGCAGGACGGCAGCGGGATGGCATCGAACTCGTAATGGCGGCGCGCGACCGGCGGGGCGATGCTGATCAGGGCGTCGGCATCCAGCTCGACGGCGCTGCGCAGCGTGACGTAGCTGCCGAAGGAGAAGCCGGCCAGCCACAGCGCGTCGCCGGGGCGTACCGTGCGTACCCAGCGCACGACGGCGGCCAGGTCGTCGCACTCGCCATTGCCGTAGTCGTGCTGTCCTTCGGATTCGCCGGTGCCGCGGAAGTTGAAGCGCACCGTGTCCAGGCCGCGCTCGCGCAGGCTGCGCTCGACCATGGTCACCACTTTGTTGTGCATGGTGCCGCCTTCCACCGGGTTCGGATGGCAGATCACGGCCACGCCGCGGCGCGCCTCGGCGGGCTCGGCGACGCTGCTGATCGTCTCGAGCTTGCCGGCCGGACCGCTCAGCGCGAAGCTGGCTTCTTCACCGGGGAACTGATCCGGATCGTTGGGGAAGGCGATGGGAGTCATGCATACGATGATAACCGCCGGGCCGCTCCGCCGCCCGTCCGCGCGGAAAGCTCGGGCATGAACCATCTGGCTCACGCCCTGCTGGCCGGCGACGACGACGGTTTGCGCCTGGGCGGCATGCTGGGCGACTTCGTGCATGGCAAGCCCGATCCGGCACGCTTCCCGCCGCGGGTGATCGACGGCATCCGCCTGCACCGCGCCATCGACGTGTACACCGATGCCCACCCGGAAGTGGCCGAGGCGAGGCGCCTGCTGCCTTCGCCGTACCGGCGCTTCGGCGGGATCCTGCTGGACATGTGGTTCGATCACGAGCTGGCGCGGGACTTCGCGCGCTGGAGCGGCGAGCCGCTGGCGGCGTACTCGGACCGGCTGCGCGCGCTGCTGCAGGAGCATCACGAGCTGCTGCCCGATGGGCTCAGGCGCTTCCTGGTCTATATGGAGGCGCACGACCTGCCGGCCGGCTATGCCGAGCGCGTCGAGATCGAGCGGGCGCTGCGCGGCGTGTCCGCGCGGCTCAGCCGGGCCAATCCGGTGGGGGAGGCAATGCCGGTGCTGCTCGGCTTCGAGCAGCCGTTGCGGGTGCATTTCGAGGCGTTCTTTCCCCAGTTGCGGGCCTTCGCGGCAGACTGGGTCGCGAACAGGGAAACCTCCGAATCTGGCTGAAAGGCGCTGTGCTAGCATGCATAGCAATTGCTATACATGGGCGCCCCCGCCATGAAGACCGCCATGATTCCCCCGTTGCGCGTCGAACCCGAATTCCGCGAGCAGGTGTTGGATGTGCTCCACCAGGGCGAAAGCCTGTCGGCCTTCACCGAGGCATCTCTGCGCGCGGAAATTCACCGCCGCACCGCCCAGCGCGAGTTCATCGCCCGCGGCCGGGCCTCGGCGGACAAGGCGCGCGGCAGCGGCCGCTATGTGGAAGCCGACGACATGCTCGCCCAGCTCGCCACCCGGCTCGAGGCCACGCCTCCCCGTGAGGACGATGCGTGAGCCATCGCGTCCGCTTCACGGAAGAAGCCCGCGACGACCTGCTGCGCTGCTTCGATGCCCTGCGGATGCGCGACCGGCGCGCCGCCGAGCGCGCCCTGGCTGCCATCGCCAAGGCCACCGAGCTGCTGCGGGATTTCCCGTTCGCCTGCCGCAAGGCGGATGAAGCCGATCCTTTCCTGCGCGAGCTGCTGATCGGCTTCGGAGGCGCCGGTTATGTGGCCCTGTTCGAGATCCGCGGAAGCGAGGTGCATGTGCTCGCGGTGCGGCATCAGCGCGAGGACGACTACTACTAGAACGAAAAACGCCGCCCGAAGGCGGCGTTTTCGCATGGATCCTGCGGGGTCTTTTTTACTTAGCCTGGTCGACGATCCAGTGCACCGCGTTCTTCACCTGCTCGTCGGTCAGCGCCGGGTTGCCGCCCTTGGCCGGCATGAAGTTGCCGTCCGGGCCGTGGTAGCCCTCGATGGCGTGCTTGACGAGGGTGTCCAGGCCCTGCGCGATGCGCGAGCCCCAGGCGCCCTTGTCGCCCAGCTTCGGCGCGCCGGCCACGCCGGCGGTGTGGCAGCTGTGGCAGAGGTTGTCGTAGATGGTCTTGCCGTCGGTGCTGCCGCCGTAGGCGACCTGCGAAGCGGCAGCCTTGGCGGCGGCTTCCGCCGCGGCCTGCATGGCGGCGCGGCCGGTGTCGCCGGCATAGACGGCGCCCGCGGGGGCGATCCGCTCGGCGACCTTCTTGGCCGCGTCCGGGTTAACTTCCTTGGGTTCGGCGTCGTAGATCATCCAGGCGCCGCCGATCAGCAGCATCGTCAGCACACCCAGGCCTGCGATCAGCAAAGAGAAGCTGCGCATGAAGCTCTGGTCGGATTTCGTCATGGAACCGCTCACGCAAATACTCCCGGTTTCGGTGGGCGAACCATCGGGCCTGGCCGGACCGCGGGTTCAGGCAAGAAGTCCCGGATTATAGACGAACGGACTCACATGTCTTCCAGGTCGGGGCCGCCGGAGCGTGACGGGAACCGGAAACGGCCCGTCTTGTCGTTAGAATCCGACATGGGACGGACATCGTCGGACCGCATAGTGGCGCGGCTCATCCCTGCCATCGGTCATGCGCCCCCCCTGTCAACTGGCATTGTCCCTTTTCGTTGAACTGCCCCTATCCTTTCGCCGTCGTACCAAAACAGGCGCGCATCCGCGCGCGGCGGGGTCGGGTGGCCCGCCTTTCATCCAGGAGCTTTTTTCATGTCGCGTTTTTGGAAGATCGCGCTGATCGTCATCGCGGTGATCATCGTTGGTGGGATCGGTTTCCGTCTGATGCACAAGCCGGGCGGAGCCGGGCAGGCATCCGGCGACGGCCAGGGCGGTCCGGGCAAGGGCGGCGATGGCAAGGACAAGGACACCCCGGTCCCGGTGACCGTGGAGCCGGTGGTCAAGCGTGACGTGCCGGTCTACCTGACGGCGCTGGGCACCGTGCAGGCGCTCAATACCGTGACGATCAATCCGCAGGTCGCCGGCCAGCTGATGAGCCTGAAGTTCAAGGAAGGCCAGGAAGTGAAGCAGGGCGACGTGCTCGCCGAGATCGATCCGCGCACCTTCCAGGCCAACTATCAGCAGGCCGTGGGCAAGCGGGCGCAGGACCAGGCGCTGCTGGCCACCGCGCGCGCCAACCTGGAGCGCAGCCAGAACCTGGCGCCGCAGGGCTACATCTCCAAGCAGGATCTCGACACCCAGCGCAACCAGGTGTCGCAGTACCAGGCGGCGGTCGAGGCCGACGTGGCGGCGATCGCCAGCGCGCAGGTGCAGCTGGGCTTCACCAAGGTGATCTCGCCGATCGACGGCGTCACCGGCATCCGCGGCGTGGACCCGGGCAACCTGGTCACCACCACCAGCACCATCGTCACCATCACCCAGCTGCATCCGATCTACGTGATGTTCACGCTGCCGGAGCAGAACCTGGAGATGGTGCGCAACGCCGTGCGCGGCAGCACCGATCCGCTGCAGGTGACCGCGCTGGACCGCGTCGACGCGCATCCGATCGCCGACGGCGGCGAGCTGAAGGTGATCGACAACCAGATCGACACCACCACCGGCACGTTCCGCCTGCGCTCGCAGTTCGCCAACGAGAAGAACGACCTGTGGCCCGGCCAGTTCGTCAACGTGCGCCTGAAGGTGCGCACCGTGGCGGGCGGCCTGGTGATCCCGTCGCAGGCGGTGCAGCGCGGCCCGGACGGCGACTATGTCTACCAGGTGCAGGGCGACAGCACGGTCAAGATGCAGCCGGTGAAGATTGCCGGTGAAGTCGGCGACAGCCACGTGATGATCGGCTCGGGCCTCAAGGAAGGCGACCAGATCGTCACCGAGGGCCAGTTCCGCCTGAAGCCGGGCAGCAAGGTGAAGGGGCTCAAGCCGGGCGAAGTGCCGGCCGCGCCGACCGCCGAAGAGCTGCAGCAGCAGAGCAAGAAGGGTCAGCGCAACGGCGGCGGCCGCCGCGGCGGCTGAGCCAAACCGGCCGGGCGCGCGCTCGCAGCGCGACGCCCGGCGCCACGCGCGGCGCATCGACGCGCCGCGCCCTGAAGTCCACAACGGACGGCCATCCAGGTAATCATGGGATTCTCGACGCTCTTCATTCGCCGGCCGATCGCCACCTCGCTGTTGATGGTGGCGGTGATGCTGCTCGGCATCCTGGGCTATCGCCAGCTGCCGGTCTCGGCGCTGCCTGAAATCGACGCGCCCAGCCTGGTGGTCACCACCCAGTATCCGGGCGCCAGCGCGTCCACCATGGCGGCGCTGATCACCACGCCGCTGGAACGCAACTTCGGCCAGATCTCCGGCCTGAGCATGATGACTTCGGATTCCTCCGCGGGCCTGTCGACCATCGTGCTGCAGTTCGCCATGGACCGCGACATCGACATCGCCGCGCAGGACGTGCAGGCCGCGATCAACCAGGCCAAGGGCACGCTGCCGAACAACCTGCCGTATCCGCCGGTGTACAACCGTGTGAACCCGGCCGACGCGCCGATCCTCACGCTCAAGCTCACTTCCGATTCGCATGAGCTGCGCGAGATCAACAACATCGCCGATTCGATCCTGGCGCAGAAGCTCTCGCAGGTGCAGGGCGTGGGCCTGGTCTCGATCGCCGGCAACGTGCGTCCGGCCGTGCGCATCCAGGTGAATCCGGCGCAGCTGTCCAACCTCGGCCTGACCATGGAGGACGTGCGCAGCGCGCTCACCCAGGCCAACGTGAACGCGCCCAAGGGCACGCTCAACGGCAAGACGCAGAGCTACAGCATCGGCACCAACGACCAGCTGGTCGATGCGGCCGAGTACAAGAACACCATCATCAGCTACAAGAACGGTGCGCCGGTGCGCCTGTCCGACGTGGCGCGCGTGATCGACGGCGTCGAGAACGACCAGCTCGCCGCCTGGGCCAACGGCAAGCCGGCGGTGCTGCTGGATATCCGCCGCCAGCCGGGCGCCAACATCGTGCAGACGGTGGAGCACATCCGCTCGATCATGCCGGAGCTGCGCAGCGTGCTGCCGGCCGACGTGCACCTGGACGTGTTCGCCGACCGTACCGTGACCATCCGCGCCTCGGTGGAGGACGTGCAGTTCACCCTGATCCTCACCGTGTTCCTGGTGGTGGCGGTGATCTTCGTGTTCCTGCGCCGCCTGTGGGCCACCATCATTCCTTCGGTGGCGGTGCCGCTGTCGCTGATGGGCACCTTCGGTGTGATGGCCTTCGCCGGCATGTCGCTGGACAACCTTTCGCTGATGGCGCTGACCGTGGCCACCGGCTTCGTGGTGGACGACGCGATCGTGATGATCGAGAACATCGTCCGCTACATCGAGCAGGGCAAGAGCGGCAAGGAAGCGGCCGAATACGGCGCGAAGGAAATCGGCTTCACCGTGCTGTCGCTGACCGTATCGCTGATCGCGGTGTTCCTGCCGCTGCTGCTGATGCCCGGTGTCACCGGCCGCCTGTTCCACGAGTTCGCCTGGGTGCTGACCATCGCGGTGGCGATCTCGATGCTGGTGTCGTTGACCCTGACGCCGATGATGTGCGCCTACCTGCTCAAGCCCGACGCGTTGCCGGAAGGCGACGACGCGCACGAGCGCCACGCCGCGGCCGGCAAGCGCACGGTGTGGTCGCGCACGGTCGACCTGTACGACCGCACCCTGGGCTGGGTGCTCGACCACCAGCGCTTCACCATGTTCATCGCGCTGGTCACGGTGGTGGTCACCGTGTTCCTGTACGTGGTGATCCCGAAGGGCCTGCTGCCCGAGCAGGACACCGGCCTGATCACCGGCGTGGTGCAGGCGGACCAGAACGTCGCCTTCCCGCAGATGGAGCAGCGCACCCAGGCCGTGGCCGAGGCGTTGCGCAGCGATCCGGCGGTGAGCGGCGTGGCCGCCTTCATCGGCGCCGGCTCGATCAACCCCACGCTCAATCAGGGCCAGCTCAGCATCGTGCTGAAGGAGCGCGGCGAGCGCGGCGGCCTGGACGACATCCTGCCGCGGCTGCAGAAGGCCGTGTCCGGCATCCCCGGCGTGGCGCTGTACCTCAAGCCGGTGCAGGACGTGACCCTGGACAGCCGCGTGGCCGCCACCGAATACCAGTACTCGATGTCGGCGGTGAACTCGACCGAGCTGGCCGGCTATGCCAACCAGATGACCCAGGCCATGCGCCAGCGTCCCGAACTGTCGGACGTGGACAACAACCTGGCCGACAGCGGCAACGCGCTCAAGCTCACCATCGACCGCGAGAAGGCCAGCCGCCTGGGCGTGCCGGTGCAGACCATCGACGACACGCTGTACGACTCGTTCGGCCAGCGCCAGATCTCGACCATCTTCACCCAGCTCAACCAGTACCGCGTGGTCATGGAAGTGGCGCCGGAATTCCGCACCAGCCAGGACCTGCTCAACAAGCTCACCGTGCGCGGCAACGGCAACGGCGCGCTGACCGGCAGCAATGCCACCACCTTCGGCCAGGTGACCTCGAGCAACTCGGCCACCCCGGCGGGCATCGGCAACACCGGCAACATCGGCTTCCAGGTCGGCGCCGGCGGCACCATCCCGATCGCCTCGCTGGCCAACGCCGAGGTCACCAGCGCGCCGCTGGTGGTCAGCCACCAGCAGCAGCTGCCGGCGGTGACGCTGTCGTTCAACGTGGCGCCGGGCTATTCGCTGTCCGATGCGGTCAAGGCGATCCACGAGCTGGAGCAGCAGCTGAATTTCCCGCCCCAGGTGCGCGGCCAGTTCATCGGCAAGGCGGCGGAGTTCTCCTCCTCGCTGGGCGACGAAGTGCTGCTGCTGCTCGCCGCGATCGTGGTCATCTACATCGTGCTGGGCGTGCTCTATGAGAGCTACATCCACCCGCTGACCATCATCTCCACCCTGCCGCCGGCCGGCGTGGGCGCGCTGCTGGCGCTGATCCTGTGCGGCATGAGCCTGTCGGTGGATGGCATCGTGGGCATCGTGCTGCTGATCGGCATCGTGAAGAAGAACGCGATCATGATGATCGACTTCGCCATCGAGGCGCAGCGCACCGGCATGAGTGCGGCCGAGGCGATCCGCCGCGCCTGCCTGCTGCGCTTCCGCCCGATCATGATGACCACTGCCGCGGCCATGCTCGGCGCCCTGCCGTTGGCACTGGGCAACGGCATCGGCGCGGAACTGCGCCGACCGCTGGGCGTGTCGATCGTCGGCGGCCTGCTGTTGTCGCAGCTGGTGACCCTGTACACCACGCCGGTGATCTACCTGTACATGGAACGCTTCTCCGACTGGCTGAGGGTGCGCCGCGAACGCCGCGCGCTCGAACGCGCGGCTACCGGCGGAAGCGCGGCGGCGTGAGGCCACCGGGGGCGGGACGACGCGGTGACGCGATCAAGGGGTGGGGCCGAAAGGCTCCGCCCCTTTCGGCGTACTGGGGTTGCCCAATCCCACCAGTGCCAAAAGGCCCCGGCCCGCTTGTTCAACCGATCCGCCCCCGGTGCGTTCCGCTCTGGATACCCCGCCTCATCCGTCGCCTGTGCTGCGCCGGCCGTTCACCCGCTACGCTGACCGCATGAACATCTCCGGCCCGTTCATCCGCCGCCCCATCGGCACTTCGCTGCTCGCCATCGGCGTGTTCGTGCTGGGCCTGATCTGTTATTCGCTGCTGGGCGTCGCCGCGCTGCCCAACATGCAGTTCCCGGTGATCTTCGTGCAGGCCAGCCAGTCCGGCGCCAGCGCCGGCACCATGGCCTCCACCGTGGCCGCGCCGCTGGAACGCCACCTGGGCCAGGTGACCGGCATCGACACGCTGCGTTCCAACAGCTCGCTGGGCCAGACCCAGGTGTTCATGATGTTCAATGTCGGCCGCGACCTGGACGCGGCGGCGCGCGATGTGCAGGCAGCCATCAACGCGGCGCAGAACGACTTGCCGACGGGCCTCAACAGTCCGCCGAGCTACCAGAAGGCCAATCCCAATGACGACCCGATCATCGCCTTCGCGCTGACCTCGCAGACGCAGTCCAAGCGCGAGCTGTTCGATGTGGCCGATTCGCTGCTGGCGCAGCGGCTGCGCCAGCTCGAGGGCGTGTCGTCGGTGGACATCCAGGGTGCCGCCACGCCGGCCATCCGCGTCGACGTGAACCTGCGCGCGCTCAGCGCCATGGGCCTGACCGCCGACCAGTTGCGCAACGCGCTCACCGCCGCCAACGTCACCTCGCCGCAGGGCTTCCTCTCCGACGGCGTGACGACCACCACCGTCACCGCCAACGACTCCCTGCACAACGCCGACGAATTCGCCCAGCTGGTGATCGCCTCGCACAACGGCACGCCGGTGCACCTGTCGGACGTGGCCAAGGTCTACGACGGCACCCAGGACGCGTACCAGGCCGCCTGGTTCAACGGCAAGCCGGCGATCCTGATGTACGTGTACCGGCAGTCCAATGCCAACATCATCGCCACGGTGGATCGCGTAAAGGCCGAGGTGCCGTTGCTGCAGGCCTATCTGCAGCCGGGCACCAAGCTCATTCCCTACTTCGACGGCACGCCGACCATCCGCGCCTCGCTGCACGAGGTGCAGGCCACGCTGCTGATCAGCCTGCTGATGGTGATGCTCACCATGGCGCTGTTCCTGCGCCGCCTGGCGCCCACGCTGATCGCCACCGCAGCCGTGCCGCTGTCGCTGGCCGGCGCGGCGGTGGCCATGTACGTGATGGGCTTTACGCTCAACAACCTCACCCTGCTGGCCCTGGTGATCTCGATCGGGTTCGTGGTGGACGATGCCATCGTGGTGATCGAGAACATCGTGCGCCACATCGACCAGGGCATGACGCGCTTCGAGGCCGCGCTGGCCGGTGCGCGGGAGATCGGCTTCACCATCGTCTCCATCACCGCCTCGCTGGTGGCAGTGTTCATCCCGCTGCTGTTCATGGGCGGCATCACCGGCATGTTCTTCAAGGAATTCACGCTCACCCTGGTGGCCGCCATCGCGGTCTCGGCCGTGGTGTCGCTGACGCTGACCACGTCGCTGTGCGGGCATTTCCTCAACGGCCACGAGCACGACCGGCCCGTCTCGCGGCTGGGCCGCGCGCTGGAAGGCTTCCAGGACGGCATGCTGCGGATCTACACCAAGGCGCTGGATTTCTCGCTGCGCCACGTGCTGATCTTCGCGCTGTCGCCGCTGGCGCTGATCGTGGCCACCGTGCTGCTGTTCGGCGCGGTGAAGACCAGCCTGTTCCCGATGCAGGACACCGGGCTTATCCGCGGCCGCGCCACCTCCGGTTCCACCGTGTCCTTCCAGGATTCGGTGGCGCGCCAGCAGCGGCTGATCGACATGCTGCTGAAGGATCCGGACGTGGCCACGGTCGGCTCGCGCCTGGGCAGCAGCCGCCAGGGCGCCGCGGGCACGTTCGACATCCAGCTGCGCACGCATGCCGAAGGCCGCAAGCAGGACACCGTCACCGTGCTGGCGCGCCTGAGCGCCAAGGCCGCGCGCTATCCCGACCTCAACGTGCGCCTGCGACCGATCCAGGACCTGCCCAGCTTCGGCGGCGGCGGCACCAGCCAGGGTGCGCAGTATCAGGTCTCGCTGCAGGGCGACAGCTCCGACGAACTGCAGGAGTGGCTGCCCAAGCTGGTGGCCGAGCTGAAGAAAAACCCCAAGCTGCGCGACGTCGGCAGCGACATCGACGACGCCGGCCTGCAGCAGAACATCGTGATCGACCGCGACAAGGCCGCGCGCCTGGGCGTGGGCATCGGCAACATCGACGGCGCGCTCTACGATTCGTTCGGGCAGCGCTCGGTCGGCGTGATCTATTCCGACCTCAATCAATACCGCGTCGTGATCAACGCGGTCGCCAACCAGACCGCGACCCCCGAAGCGATCAACCGCATCTACGTGGCCAGCAACTCCGGCGCGATGATCCCGCTGACCGCGTTCGCGCGGCAGGAAGCGGGCGTGGCGCCGACCCAGGTGCAGCACGAAAACCAGTACAGCATCATGAGCCTTAGCTTCAACCTGGCGCCGGGCATCAGCATGGGCGAGGCCTTGCCGATCATCCAGGCCACGGCGTCGTCGATGCGCCTGCCGGGCGACATCCGCATCAATCTCGGCGGCGACTTCCGCCGCTTCCAGCAATCGCAGAGCGGCATGCTCCTGCTGCTGCTGGGCGCGGTGGTGGTGGTCTATATCGTGCTGGGCATGCTGTACGAAAGCCTGATCCACCCGGTGACCATTCTTTCCACCTTGCCAGCCGCCGGCGTGGGTGCCTTGCTCGCGTTGTGGCTTACCAACACGGAGCTGTCGATCATCGCGCAGATCGCGCTGGTGCTCCTGATCGGCATCGTGAAGAAGAACGCGATCATGATGATCGACTTCGCGCTGGTGGCGCAGCGCGAGCACGGCAAGCCGCCGCTGGAAGCGGTGCGCGAAGCCTGCGTGGTGCGCTTCCGGCCGATCATGATGACCACCATGGTGGCGATCCTCGCCGCGCTGCCGATCGCGATCGGCCTGGGCGAAGGCTCGGAGCTGCGCCGGCCGCTGGGTATTGCGATGATCGGCGGCCTGCTGTTCTCGCAGAGCCTCACCCTGCTGAGCACGCCGGCGCTGTACGTGATCTTCAGCTGCCTGGCCGGCCACTGGAAGACCTGGCGCGCCCGGCGCCGCGAGCGCAGCGTGCGCCGCATCGAGGCGCGAGCATCCTGAGGTTCGCATCGCGCGCGGGCTGAATACGCCCGCCGCGCGATAACGGTGCGTTAACTCCCATGTCGGAACACTGGCCGCTCCTTTCGGGAAGGAGGAGTGTTCGATGGGCAATGAAACAGGAAAACCCGATTTCTCCAACGTACAAAGCGAGGTCAAGTCGACGGCGCCCGATGCGCCCAAGGCGGATTTCAGCAACGTGGAGAGCAAGGTCGTTTCGACCGCACCGGACGGCGACCAGACTTATACGGTGGTCGCCGGCGACAATCTCTCGAAGATCGCCAGGCATTTCTACGGCAACGCCGACTGGAAACGCATCTTCGACGCCAACCGCGACCAGCTGAGCAACCCGGACCTGATCAAACCCGGTCAGGTGCTGAAGATCCCCGCCAAGGACTGAGAGAGGAGACACGCATGAAGAACCTTCATTCGACGATCGCCCGTACCCCTTATCTGCTCGCCTTCGCGCTCGCTGCCACCCTGAGCCTGGCCGCCTGCGGCAAGAAGGAAGAAGCCGCCGCACCCACCGCTGCGCCGCCCGCCGCCAGCGCCACCGCGGCGCCTGCCGAAGCGGTGAGCCTGGCCTCGATCGACCTGGGCAGCGCCGTCGGTGCCGACCAGAAGGTCACCACCGCGACCACCACCTTCCATCCGAAGGACAGCATCTATGCCGCGGTCAGCACCACCGGCAGCGGCAATGCCACCATCGCGGTGAAGTGGAGCTACCAGGACGGCCAGACGGTGAAGGAAGACAGCAAGACCATCGCTCCCACCGGCCCGGCCACCACCTCGTTCGAGATCAGCAAGCCGGACGGCTGGCCGGCGGGCAACTACAAGTTGGATGTCACCCTGAATGGGCAGCCCGCGGGAACCAAGGATTTCTCGGTGAAGTAAGCGCGCCGGGTTTTCCCGTCATGGCGAAGGGCGCGGCATGCCGCGCCCTTCGTCGTATGCGGGATCCGCTCAATCCTGCCTGGGCAGGGTCCGGCATGGCGGCGCCGGATTCGTCGGCGGGCGGCGTTCGGGCAGCACGTCCGGCACGGTGATGTCCTCGCCATCGGTGCCGGCATAGAACACGATCAAGGTCGTGCCTTGCTCGCCGGTGTAGCCGCGGTGCACCTGGCCCACCAGCTCGGGCAGCACCTCGCCTTCCGCCAGCGAGCAGGACGAGCCCGGACCTTCCGCGCGCTTCTCGACCGTCAGGGCGCCTTTCAGCACGTAGGCCGCATTGATCACCGGATGGTGGTGCCAGGCCAGCGTGCTGTGCGGCGGAATGACGATGCGCAGCACGGTGATCTGCGGCTGCCCGGACGGGTAGGCGGGATAAGGTGTGCCGTCCCAGGAGCGCGTGGTCTTGAGCAGGGTGGTGCTTTCCGCGGCATGGGCCGCGGGGGCGGCGGCGATCAGCGCGAAGAGGGCGGGAAGGGCCTTGGCGCAGCGGTGCATGGCGTGTCCTTGCGGGTCCGGAAAGGGAGGAGGCGACTCGATCATGGTGGGACGTTTCGCGTGACGTATCCATGCGCCGGTCCCATACCTCGCCGTACGCCCTCTCTCGGAGTATTGGGCAAAAGCGCCCCGCGCCGGTTCCGTCGCCCCGGCGAAAACGCGACAATGCTTGGCTTTCGCGGACCCCGCCGCCATGTGACCGGTTCCGCCCGCCGCCCGGCGGTCCCCTTCCTGTCAACGTCGTTGCAAGAGGCCAGACATGTCCAACACGCCGAAGATCATCTACACCCTCACGGACGAAGCGCCGTTCCTTGCAACGCAGTCGCTGCTGCCGATCGTCAAAGCCTTCGCCGGTGCCGCCGGCATCGCGGTGGAAACGCGCGACATCTCGCTGGCCGGCCGCATCCTGGCGCAGTTCCCGGACTTGCTGAAGCCCGAACAGAAGATCGCCGACGACCTCGCCGAGCTGGGCCAGCTGGCCACCACGCCGGACGCCAACATCATCAAGCTGCCCAATATCAGCGCCTCGGTGCCGCAGCTGAAGGCCGCGATCAAGGAACTGCAGCAGCAGGGCTACGCGCTGCCGGACTACCCGGACGAGCCGAAGAACGAGCAGGAGAAGGACGCCAAGGCGCGCTACGACCGCACCAAGGGCAGCGCGGTGAACCCGGTGCTGCGCGAAGGCAATTCCGATCGCCGCGCGCCGCTCTCGGTGAAGAACTATGCGCGCAAGCATCCGCACAAGATGGGCGCCTGGAGCAAGGATTCGCAGTCGCACGTGGCGCACATGGACGGCGGCGATTTCTACGGCAGTGAGAAGTCCGCCACCGTCGCGCAGGCTACCTCGGTGAAGATCGAATGGACCGGCACGGATGGCAAGAGCACGGTGCTGAAAGACAAGACCGCGATCAGCGCGGGCGAGATCATCGACGCCGCGGTGATGAGCCGCAAGGCGCTGGCCGCCTTCGTCGACGCGCAGGTGGCCGACGCCAAGCAGCAGGGCGTGCTGTTCTCGCTGCACCTGAAGGCCACCATGATGAAGGTCTCCGACCCGATCATGTTCGGCATCGTGGTCGGCGAGTTCTACAAGGATGTGCTGGCCAAGCACGCCGACACGCTCAAGCAGATCGGCTTCGACCCCAACAACGGCATCGGCGACCTGTACGCGCGCCTCAACGCGCTGCCGACCGACAAGCAGGCGGAGATCACCGCCGACATCAAGGCCGAGTATGCGCGCCGCCCGGCGCTGGCGATGGTCAATTCCGACAAGGGCATCACCAACCTGCACGTGCCCAGCGACGTGATCGTCGACGCCTCGATGCCGGCGATGATCCGCGACTCCGGCAAGATGTGGAATGCCGAAGGCAAGCTGCAGGACACCAAGGCGGTGATCCCCGACCGCAGCTACGCCGGCGTGTACCAGGTGGTGATCGAGGACTGCAAGGCGCACGGCGCCTTCGATCCGGCCAGCATGGGCAGCGTGCCGAACGTCGGCCTGATGGCGCAGGCGGCCGAGGAATACGGCTCGCACAACAAGACCTTCCAGATCGCCGCCGACGGCGTGGTGCGCGTGGTCGACGACGCCGGCAACGTGCTGCTGGAACACGCCGTGGAGGCGGGCGACATCTGGCGCATGTGCCAGACCAAGGACGCGCCGATCCAGGACTGGGTCAAGCTCGCCGTCACCCGCGCGCGCCTGAGCGGCACGCCGGCGGTGTTCTGGCTGGACCCGAAGCGTGCGCACGATGCGCAGCTGATCCAGAAGGTCGAGCGTTATCTGAAGGACCACGACACCGGCGGCCTGGACATCCGCGTGATGTCGCCGGTCGACGCCACCCGCTTCTCGCTGGAGCGCATCCGCAAGGGCCAGGACACCATCTCGGTCACCGGCAACGTGCTGCGCGACTACCTCACCGACCTGTTCCCGATCATGGAGCTGGGCACCAGTGCCAAGATGCTGTCGATCGTGCCGCTGATGGCGGGCGGCGGCCTGTTCGAGACCGGCGCCGGCGGTTCGGCGCCCAAGCACGTGCAGCAGTTCCTGGAAGAGGACTACCTGCGCTGGGATTCGCTGGGCGAGTTCCTGGCCCTGGCCGCTTCGTTCGAGCACCTGGGCAACCGCTATGGCAACGCCAAGGCCGGCGTACTGGCCAAGGCGCTGGACCAGGCCAACGGCAAGATCCTCGACAACAACAAGTCGCCCGCGCGCAAGGTCGGCGAACTGGACAACCGTGGCAGCCACTTCTACCTGGCCATGTATTGGGCGCAGGCGCTGGCCGGTCAGGACGACGACGCCGAGCTCAAGGCGACGTTCGCACCGGTGGCCAAGGCGCTGACCGAGAACGAGGAGAAGATCATCGGCGAGCTCAACGGCGCGCAGGGCAAGGCGGTGGATATCCACGGCTATTACCACCCGGACATCGCGTTGCTGAGCAAGGCGATGCGGCCGAGCGCGACGTTCAATGCGGCGGTGGATGGGTTGGCGAAGTAAGCGCCAGTCGCCGGTATGAAAAAAGGGCGCCTTCATGGCGCCCTTTTTACGAATCCGCATATCGGAAGTATCCCGTCACCATGACGGGATATTCGGGTATCCCGTCAGTATCCCGTCATTTTGACGGGATTGAGCTCAGGGACTGGCGAACGGCGACGGCTTGCCGGACAGCCCTGCATGAAAGGCATCGAGCAAGCGCAAGGCCCTGTCGGCGTTGGTCGAGCGTGGCATGTCGGCGATCAGCCGCAGCGGACCATTGCGATCCAGTTCCGGTCGAAGGATATCCAGCAAGCTGTCCAGCGCATGCTGATCCTGATGCATCACTTCGTGAGCGTCGGCGCCAAGCAGCCAGGCACCGACGGCTTCGAAGTCGTAGTCGTCCGCATCGAGCAGATGGCTGGCATCGCCGTACAAGCGATCCTGCTGGCCAGCATCCAGATACTTGGTGAGCAGCAGCCACAGATCGGCAGCGTCCTTGCCGGGAGCCGTCAGGCGTCGTTCGCGCCAGGCCACCAGTTTCATCGCCGCCAGCATGGGCAGCGATACGACGCGGACGGCTTGCCTCTCTGGCAGGGCGACATCCCAGGCCGAATGCGCCGCTTCACGGTAGCCGAGCACGGTCATCACTTGCGCGTCTTCGGGTGGCCACACGATGCTTCGATCGTTTTCTTCCAGGCCACCGAAGGGAATCAGGTCGATGATAAGCCGGGTGCCATAGCGCAATCGATGCAGTCTGCCGGGTTCCGCGACGAAGCCGCCCGCATCGATAAGGTGCTGGCGCAGTCGTTTGAACTGCTCCCAATTTACCATGCCGACGGCGATATCCAGGTCTTCCGTGGCGCGGGCCATCGGTATGCCGTGCGTGTAGTGCAGCAGCAGGTCGCGCGCCATCGCGCCCACCAGCAGCAGCGGGACGTCGCGTGCATGTGGCTCGATGGCGCGCATGACTGCGGCGAGGAAGCTCAGCCGTGCGTCCTTACTTAAGTCGATCGATGATGCGCTCATGCAGCAGATTCGCGGTTTCGGTGGCGCGCGCGTCGCCAAGGGTCATCAGATCGGCATAGATCAGCACGTCGGGAGCCAATCCGGCCGGCTCGGTGGGGAAATTCCAGAAGCGTCCGAGCAGTTCCACATTGCCGTCGGGATCGGGCAGCAGGCGATGCTCGGCGAGGAAGCGCGCATCGGGCTTTTCGCCGTAGAACGTGACGGTCTGTGGGCGCAGGTAACCGGTGAGCTGTGCGGCGGCGGCTTCTCCGCCCAGCAGCAGTTGGTGGGCTTGCGCATCGTCGGCCGTGGCCCAGGTCAGCGCCTGCGCGCGATAGCGCTGCCGTACCAGCTTCGGGCGCAGGGTGCGGATATAGGCGTCGATCCATTGCTGCAGCAAGGCATCGCCATGCGTCAGCCGGCGACGCTTGCCGACGGTGATGGCGAAGCCGAGCGCGGGCAGTTCGGCCAGCACGCCGCCGATGGTTCCGTGCGCCACACCGGCGCGGGCGGCCAGTTCGCGATAAGGCAATTCAATCCAGGCCGGTTCGCACAGCAGGGCGAACAGCACCTGCAGGCCCGCCGCGGTGAAAGCCCGGCCGCCCGGTTTCTGCGCCTCGGCTTCCGCGGCCGGACGCTGCCCCTTGACCCAGATCAGGAAGGCTGGCGCGGGAAGATAGGCATTGCCGGCTGTGTCGATGAAGGGCACGCCCTGGCGCTGCAGTTCTTCGGCCATGGGAGGCGTGACGTAGTCGGCCACCAGCAGGCCGCGTGGGCCGCATTGGCCCACCTGATGGATAGCCAGGCCCAGGTTGGCCGGCCGGAGGCGCGTCTTGATCTCGGCCACGTAGTCCGCGGTCCGGCCGCCGTATTGGACCTGCAGCCAGGCGTCCGGATGGTGGTTGCCGCGAGTTGCGGGCGGGGTGCCGGTCTCGGTCCAGGCCAGCCCCCACGCCTGACCTGCCTGCATGGCAGCCGCCAGGACCCTGCGCTCTCGTGGATGAAATGCTTTGTCCATAGATGAGGACTGTCCATGCCGCATGGACAAAAGTCAATATTGGACAACAAATTATTACAGACACTTAGAAAGGTTTTGTCCATAAATTTTATCTGTCCATGCTGCATGGACAATAATAAAATATGGACAAACGGCTGAACTTGCTTCGCTACCGGACGAACCATCGCGCCGCTGCCTCCGACTAGACTGCCGGGTGTGACCGACGCCCCCACCATGACCCGCTACCAGCTCGCCGAAGTCGGCGCGCTGCTCGCCGAGCCGGCGCGCGCGGCGATGCTGCTGGCGCTGTCCGACGGCACCGCGCGCCCGGCGGGCGAGCTGGCGCGGGTGGCCGGCGTGGGAGCGGCGACGGCGAGCGCCCATCTGAAGCGTCTGCTCGATGGCGGCCTGCTCGCGCTGCATGCACAGGGACGCCATCGTTATTACCGGCTGGCCGACGACGAGGTCTCGGCGATGCTCGAGGCGCTGGCCATGCCGCGCGTGCGCACCGCCGTGCCCACGCCTGCCGGCGACCCGGCGGTACGGCGCGCGCGCAGCTGTTACCGGCATCTTGCCGGCCAGCTTGGCGTGGCGTTCTGCGAGAGCCTGCTCGCGCACGATTACCTGGAAGCGGCCAGCGAAGGCCTGCGCCTGCTGCCCGCCGGCGCGGAGGCGCTCGCCGGTGCCGGACTCGAACCCGAAACCGCCCATCGCCTGTTGCACCTGCATGGCCGCGGCTGCCTGGACTGGACCGAGCGCCGCCTGCACGTCGGCGGTCCGCTCGGCGTGGCGATGACCTCGGCCATGCTCGATGCGGGCTGGCTGCGCCGCGCTACGCAGGGACGCGCGCTGGTGCCCAGCGCCGACGGGCTGCGGCGGCTGGCCGGACTGGGCGTGAGGCTCGACAAACCGGCGTAGGTTGGGGTTCGCCTGCGGCTCGCCCCAACTTGCGCCGGCCGTCGTTTTTTACTGCGCCTTCTTGCGACCGAACAGGCGGGCGAAGAAACCGCCGATCGCCACGATGCCGACCATGATCAGCTTCTTGAGTCCCAGCAGCAGCGCGCCGAGCTTGGCGAACAGGCCGGCCTTCGCGGCGATGCCGCCGGCGACCAGCGCGCCGATGCCGTAGGCGGCGGTCTTGTCGGTCTTGGAGTTGTAGTCGGTGTAGCGCTCGCCGTCGTTGAACTCGGTCATCTCCAGCACCTTGGGCATGTCCGCGCGCACCTGGGCCAGCTGGTCGATCGGCGCCACCGCATTGAGCGAGAGATAGCCGCGGCGGCCGAGCACGCGGATGTCGTAGTTCAGCGACGCGCCGTCGGAGGAACCGTCGGCCTTCTTGAACTTCAGGTTGCGCGCCCAGTACAGCTTGTGCGACGCCGCGTCGTAGTGCGGCGGCTCGGCCCAGCCGACCAGCTCGATCGCCGGATAGCCCTGCTTGAGGCGGTCGGCGTTGTCGTCCTTGCTGGCGTCCTGCATGTCCTTGAGCATGGCGTTGTAGTCGAGCTTGGCCGCGTCCTCGTCGGACACGTAGCCCTCGTCGACGAAGGTCACCACCACCGCCCAGGCCTTCTCGTCCAGCAGCACTTTCATGTCTTCGCTGGGCAGGATCATGCCCAGCACGTCCTTGTCCGGCGGGTTGTTCCACAGCCGGGTGAGCACGTCCTGCGCCTCGCTGGCGGGCAGGAAGCTGTAGCCCGGGTCGAGCTTCAGCGTGGCCTGCGCGCCGGGCACGGTCACGTTGCCGGTGGCCGGGTGCAGCGACTTCAGGAAGGTCTGCGTCTCGGCGGAAATGTCGTCGGCGGCGGCCGGTTCGTCGGCCGGCATGGCCAGCAGCGGCGCGGTGCAGGCGAATGCGGCCAGCAGGCCGAGCGCCGGCAGGAGCTTGATTTTCATGGGTGAAGTCCCTGGATATCGTCCGTTGATGTCGGTGCGTCCGGTGCGGGCGCGAGTCCATCGCTCCCCCTCTGGCGCGATGGTTCGTGAATTCTTGCAGGGAGGAGCGGGCTTAGCCAGTCCGGCGGGCGGCCTCAGGCCACCGCCAGCAGCGGTTTCACGTCCCCGCCCGGCGCACCGCGCTGCGCCTGCGCCAGCATGTCGGGCAGGTGCTCGGCCATGTAGTCGATGAAGCAGCGCATGGCCGGCGTATGGCCGTGGCGGGAGGGGTAGACGGCATGCACGTTGCCCGGCGGCAGGCTCCAGGCGGGCAGTACCGGCACCAGCTGGCCGCGCGCGACCGGCTCGCGGCAGATGAAGCGCGGCAGCTGCGCGATGCCGAGGCCGCCGGTCACCGCCTGGAACAGCACCTGCAGGTCGTCGCTGACCAGCGACGGATGGTGTTCGACACGCTGTGCATGGCCGGCGGCATCGAGCAGGGTCCAGAAATGCCGGCCTTCGGCGGAGATCGTGCTCACGCTCGGCAGGTGGCGCAGGTCGGCCGGCTGCTGTGCCGGTTCGATGCGCTGCAGGAGATCGGCGCTGGCCACCAGCATCTGCGGATCCATGCCGAAGCTGCGCACGATCAGGCTGGAATCCTGCACCGAGGCGCGCACGCGGAAGGCGATGTCGTAGCCATTGGCCACCACGTCCACCTGGTGGTGGCAGATGTCCAGGTCCACCTGCACGTCCGGATGCCGCCGCAGGAAACCGACCAGCACCGGCGCCAGCAGCAGCTGCGCGAACATCACCGGACAGGCCACGCGCAGCCGTCCGCGCGGCAGCGCCTGCGCATCGTCGATCACTTCCTGCGCACGCTCGGCGGCGGCCAGCATCAGCCGGCACTGGTCGTAGTAGCGGCGGCCGATCTCGGTGACGTGGGAGCGCCGCGTAGTGCGCTGGATCAGGCGCACGCCCAAGTGCTCCTCCAGGCGTGCGACGCGGAAGCTCAACTGCGACTTGGCCATGCCCAGCGCGCGGCTGGCGCCGGTGAAGCTGCCGTGCTCGACCACCTGCACGAAATAGAGGATGTCGTTGAGGTCCTGCATGTCTCGGCTCCCGTCGCGGGATGAGCCCCCGCTGGCCAGGCTACCCCAGTGTTCCGGGGACGCATTGATGCGTCGCGACAACTCGCGATTGTTCTCGCTGCTTGGACAATCATTTTCGACACAAGGGCTTATGCCTGTCCTGGCGAGGGTGAATACTGCCTGCCGCGTCGGCCATGGCCCGCTTCGGGGACGGACCGCCGGCGCATCACGCTAGCCAAGGGGTTACGCCATGCGTGTGTTCCCGTTTCGGCCAGGGACGTTGCTTTGCGCGGCCAGGTTATGCGCGGTCATCGGGCTGCTGGCGGCCTTGCCGATGCCCGGCGTCCTCGCCCAGCAGGCGGCGCCGGCCGGATCCTCGGGCCTGAGCCAGGGCGACATCGCGCGGATGCTGCCGGCCACCGACATGGGTGCCAACGACGCGCGCAACCGCGACCCCCACCTGCGTCCGGTCAGCGATTCGCCGGCCACGCCGTTCGACGCCGCGCCGATCCCGAAGAATCCGCTTGCGCCCGACGCCGATGCCGTCGGCGCCAAGACCTGCATTGCCTGCCACGCGCTGGAGAACGTGCAGGCTTCGCATTCGCTGCACGTGGCGTCGTTCCGCGTCGGCGCGGCGCATTCCGGACCGCAGGCGGCCTGCGAGACCTGCCATGGACCGGGTTCGCTGCATGCGAAGAACCCCGCGGCGAAGGGCACGATCATCGCCTTCACCCACGACGGCGGCACGCCGGTGCAAGCGCAGACCCAGGTCTGCCTCGGTTGCCATGCAGGCGGTGCGCGGCAGCATTGGCTCGGCTCCGTGCACGAGAACCGCGGACTGTCCTGCAGCGACTGCCACAACCCGATGGCGCGCCTGTCGCCGGAAGGCGTGCTGGCCAAGCCGTCGATCAACGAGGTGTGCAGCAGCTGCCACCAGGACATCCGCGCCAAGTTCAACCGCCGCTCGCACATGCCGCTGCCGGAAGGGCAGATGGCCTGCACCGATTGCCACAACCCGCACGGCACCATCACCAAGCCGCTGCTCAAGACCGACACGGTCAACGAGACCTGCTACGCCTGCCATGCCGAAAAGCGCGGGCCGTTCCTGTTCGAGCACGCGCCGGTGCGGCAGAACTGCCTCAACTGCCACGACGTGCACGGCTCCAACCAGCAGACCCTGCTGGTCGCGCCGATCCCGATGCTGTGCCAGCAGTGCCACACCATGACGCAGCACCCGAACGACCTGCAGAGCGCGGCCGGCCTGGGCAAGGGCGTGTCGCCGGACGAGCGGATCATGGGTCGCGGTTGCCTCACCTGCCACACCAATATCCACGGGTCGAACAACCCGTCCGGCCCGAAGTTCCACAAGTGAGGGAGGCGGACGATGCGCAAGCTCCAGCTCCTTCTCCTCGCGCTGCCCGGCCTGGTGGCGGGAACGGCCGCGGCGCAGGTCGCCGACGGCAGCGACACGATGCGTGTGGGCGACATGCAATACGGCAATGCGCTCGATCCGCGCGGCTGGACGCCGATGATGGCGGGGATACAGGAAGGCTTCTCCTGGTTGCATGCCGGCATGAAGCGCACGCCGACCGGCGTGCCGTATCCGTATCCGCCGCAGGCCGATGACGGCACGCCGCTGGCGCCCGGCAGCGACTGGACGTATCGCGGCCTGCTGCAGCTTGGCTACATCCATCTCAACGGCGACCGCAATGCGGAATTCTTCCGCCAGTACAGCGATTGGAAGAACGGTTTCGCGCCCGGCTATCTCGGACTGATGTTCGACAACCGGCGCACGGGCGAGTACGTGGAGTTCCGCGGCAGCCGGCTCAGCGCCGACGACCAGTACTACCGGCTGCGTGCCGGCAAGTACGGCAGCTATCGCGTGGAAGCGTTCTATCGCGATATGCCGCATACGGTGTCGACCAACGCGTTCCCGATCTGGAACGGCATCGGCAGCAACCAGCTCACCTTGCCTGCTTCGCTCACGCCCGGTGGCAGCACGCCTGCGCAGATCGCGGCGGCTTCGGCCGCGGCGCCGCGCCGGACCATCGGCCTGACCCGCACGCGCAGCGGCTTGTCATTGGAAGGCGAGCTCTACCACGGCTGGATCGGCAGTGCCGCGATCAGCAACGAGGAGCGCAAGGGCACGCGCCTGTGGGGCGGGCCGATGTTCTTCGCCTTCAACCAGCTGCAGGGCGGTATCAACGAAACGGTGCGGCCGATCGATTTCTCCACCACCGATGTCAACCTCTCCTTGCGCAAGGTGGGCAAGGTGTGGCGCTTCGTCGGCACCTATACCGGCTCGTTCTTTCGCAACCACAAGGATTACCTGGATTACCAGAGCCCGTTCCAGCTGCAGAACGTGGTGGGCGTGCCGCAGGTGGCGAACATCTACCAGGGCGAGTTCTCGCTGGAGCCGGACAACGACTATCACAACCTGCGCCTGGACCTGTCGCGCGAGCTGAAGGGCAACGGCCAGTTCAGCGTCGCCGCCGCGTGGGGCACCATGCGCCAGAACGCGGCGCTGCGTCCGCCGGTCACCTGCACCGGCCTGCTCGGCGTCGACATGACGCCGATCGGCGGCCCCAACTACACCTTGCCCTGCGCCGACTGGAACACACCGGCGGCGCTGTCGCAGCGCAATGCCAATGCGCGTATCGATACGGGCTTGTTCGACGCGCGGGTGAACTTCCATCCCTCCTCCAGCTTCGGCTGGCATGCCGGCCTGCGCTGGTACCGCGAAGACAACAAGACCCGCTATCTCGCCTACAACCCGCAGACCGGGCAATACGGCTACATCTCCGAGAACGGCTCGCAGGGCAGCATCGTGCCGGGCGAGGTGGGCATCTTCGATCCGCGCAATCCGCTGTACTGGTCGTCCAACGTCACCGTGCGCAACGTGCCCTATGGCTACGACGACACGCTGTTCGAGCTCGGCGGCGACTGGCAGCCGGGGCGGCGCGACAGTCTTGGCGTGGTCTACACCTTCGACCATAACGAGCCGAAGTACCGTGAACGCAAGCGGGTGGACGAGCATCGGATCAAGGTCTCGTGGGTGTCGCGCTCGCTCGGCGAGGCCACGCTGCGCGCCAGCTACGAGTATGCGCGGCGGCGCGGCGGCCCCTACAACTACGACCCGTACGCACAGTTTTTCTCCGAAGCGCTGCCGGGCTTCGTCGATCCGGTCAATGGCTTGCCGGCACATACGGTGGCCGACATGCGCAAGTACGACCTGTCGGATCGCGACGAGAGCAAGGCGCGCCTGATCGTCACCTATCCGTTCGGCGACGCCACCACCGTGTCGGCGACGCTCTACGGCAACCGCGACCAATACGCCACGCCGATCGGCCGCCAGGACACGCGCAGCACCGGCGCCACGCTGCAATGGGATTGGCAGCCGAGCGCGCGCACCACGGCCAGCGCGTATCTGGGCATCGAGACCTCGCATATGGGCGTGTCTAACGTGGGCGATTCCGACGGCGGCGCGGCGGGCGCGGCCCTGGGCACGCCGGGACAAACCAATCCCAAGCTCGGCGGGCCGTTGTATCCGTATGGCAACCAGTGGTGGGAGTTCGACCGCGAGCGCAACAGCAATGCGGGCTTCACCCTCACGCATGACTTCGGCCGCGTGCGCGCCGATCTCAACTACAACTACAGCGGCTCGTTCGGCCATGTCGGCTACAGCTACGCCACGATCGGCGCGCTCGCCTATCGCGAGGCCGACGCCGCGGCCGCGGCGGGCAACGCATTCCCGGATAACAAGTACCGCAGCAATACGCTGGAGCTCGGCTTCAACTTCGACTTCACCCGCCGCTTCGGCATGCGCCTGTTCGGCCGGCGCGAGACCGGCAGTTTTACCGACTGGCATTACCTGGGCTTCGACCAGACGCTGAGCTACGGGCAACGCATCTATACCGACAAGGGGCCGCAGCACCATTACGGCGTGACCATGCTCGGCGCCATGTTCAACGTGAAGCTGTGAGGAGGGCCGCGATGATCCGCCAACTTTCGCTTGCGGCCTTCGCGCTGGCGCTGTCGTGCGCCGCTGTCGCACAGGACGCGCCGGCACCGGCGGCCAGCGCGGCGCCGAAACCCGCGCCGATGCTCGATGTGCGTGCGCAGCCGCCGATCCACGGCGATGCGAACGCCGGAGCCGCCAAGGCCGCGGTGTGCGGCGCCTGCCATGGCCCGCAGGGCATCGCCATCGCGCCGAACTTCCCGAACTTGGCGGGCCAATCGGCGACGTATCTCTATCTGCAACTGAAGGCATTCAAGGACGGCCAGCGCAGCGATCCGGTCATGACCGGCCAGGCCGCGGCCTTGAGCGACCAGGACATGCGCAACCTCGCGGCGCATTTCGCCGCCTTGCCGGCCAAGCCGGCGGGCATGCCGGATGCCGCCTCGCGCGGCGCGCAGTTGTTCCATGCCGGCGATCCGGCCAAGGGCGTGCCGCCGTGCCAGGGTTGTCATGGTCCGGCGGGGCAGGGGCCGACGAGTGCGTGGCAGGGTGCGCCGGATACGGCGTGGCACACCTTTCCGCGCCTGGCGGGCCAGTCGGCGTTGTATATCGGCCAGGAACTGGGCGATTACCACCACGGCAAGCGCGTCGGCGTCAGCAACGGCAAGGTGATGCAGGGCGTGGCGCAGAACCTCGACGAGGCCGATATCCAGGCACTCGCCGCCTACATTCAATCGCTATAGCGGCAACACGCGCAGCGGCATGCTGTGCGCCGCCTTGCGCATGAACGCATGTTCCGCAGCGAGGCGCAGCATCGCCGGACTGACGTGGTGCCGGTGCACGCGCTCGATCAGCGCGATGTAGATGTGTCCGAACAGGTTCTTGCAGTGCACGCGGGTGCCGAGGCTGAGCTCGATGCCGGCGCCATCGACGATGCGCACGGCCACGCAGGAGCGGAAGCGCAGATGCTTGTCGTCGGCGCCGAGGATCACCTGCGCATGCCGCGCGTCCGCCGCCTGTGCGAGCACTGGGAAGCGGCCGTCGAAGGTCTCGCTGGCCCGGTGCGAGAGCAGCGAGGACACGGGGCAGCCCAGCGTCGAGGTGCGCAAGCCCAGCGGCCGCACCAGCGTGTTGCGCATGGCCATCATGCGCGACACGCTCGACGGCGGGTTGCGCAGAAAGCCGTCGAGCAGGTCGGCGAGCAGGCGCGGTGCGCCGGCCCTGGCCAGGGCCGGATCGTGCAACCGGATGCGGACCATGTCCTCGTGCTGGTGCGTGTGTTCCAGTTGAGCGCGCAACAGGGAATCCGCCGGCGGCTCGATCGCCTGCACCGGCAGGCGGCCTGGCGATTCCCACAGGAATCCGCCGGCGCGGCGGCAGGTGGCGCACAGGGCGCGCAGACGGCCGAGCATGCCGCGAGCAAAGCGGCACAAGTGGCTTTGCAGCGAACCGGGCGCGGCATCCAGCGCGAGTGCGATGGTGGGCACGTCGTCTGCTGCGGGCGGGTTGGCGGCCAGCCATTGCATGACCGCATCAGGCAGCGTTTCAGTCAGCGCAGGAATCGAGGCCTCGCCCGCGAGCACCTGCGTGCGCAGCGCCTCGTCCAGCTCGCCGCCGAGTTCGTTGGTATGGCAGGAGATGGCGAACAGCGCCGGATGCGCGGCATCGAGCGGCGCGAACTGGTGCCAGGTCGCACCGTTGAAGCGCACGGTGAACAAACAATCCGGCGCGATGTTCACGTAGTGCAGGTGGCGCGCGAAATGCGCCGGGTCGTCGGCCAGCTGCGCGACCGTCGCGGTGGAGAAGCGCAACTGCGCGCCGCTGCTACCGGAGACCGCGGTAAACACGCGGTGCCCGGCGTGCCGATGGAACGGATGCCCCTTGGCGCCCACCGCGAAGGTGTACAGCGCCGTGGCGTCGCCTTTGGCGAGATCGGTGCCGCCCAGCCGGGTGGAAGGCTCGTCCAGCGCATCGATAAAGGCCGGATGCGCGCGTTGCAACGCCGAGGCGCCGGCGTGCATCTGGTCGCCGACGCCGTGTCCGAGCTGGGCAATCAGCGTGACTTCCACCGGCAGGCCGCCATGCGGGGAAGGAATCGCCGCGTGCGGAAAACTGCCGGTGCTGCGTGCCTGCTTCGCCATGACGCACTCCTCCGTGGCGGTGCGCCTGGCACCACCGGTACGAACAGCTCGATTGAATTCCCCTGGTCGCCGCTTTCGCCGCGTCAGCTTTCCTTGCGTGCGAGACGGCGCGATTCGCGCTTGAGCGGCCCGGCCTTGGGACAGATCTCGAAGGCGAACCCGGTGAGGGTATTCACCAGATTGTCCTTGTTGAGCCGGTACACCACGTACTGGCCGCGCCGCTCGCTGCTCACCAGCCCCGCGCCTTCCAGCACGGACAGGTGGCGCGAAATGGCCGGCGCGCTCATCGCGAAGCGGCTGGCGATCTCGCCCGCGGTCAGCTCCTGGGCGGACAGATAGGCCAGGATTTCGCGGCGGGGGCGGGATGCCAGGGCTTCGAAGAACGAGTCGACGGCCATCAGCTCTTAAGCAATTAACGAAGTTGCTAAATATATAGCCGTGGGATGGCACCGCGTCAAGCGCCGGTCGCGCGCCCTCAGGGGCGCGCCGTCACCACAGCGTGCGGTTGGGCAGCAGGCCCTTCAGTTCCGCCTCGGTCAGGTTGCGCCATTGCCCCGGCTTCAGGTGCCCCAGCTTCACGTTGATGATGCGCACGCGGCGCAGCTGGGTGACGCGGTAGCCGAACTCGGCGGCCATCAGGCGGATCTGCCGGTTGAGGCCCTGGGTCAGCACGATGGCGAAGCCGAACTTGGCGATCTTGCGCGTGCGGCAGGGCTTGGTCAGCTGCCCATGGATGCGCACGCCCCTGGCCATGCCGGCGAGGAAGGCGTCGGTGACGGGCTTGTTCACCGCCACCAGGTATTCCTTCTCGTGATCGTTCTCGGCGCGCAGGATTTCGTTGACGATGTCGCCGTTGCTGGTGAGCAGGATCAGGCCTTCCGAATCCTTGTCCAGCCGGCCGATCGGAAACACACGCTGCTGGTGGTCGACGAAGTCGACGATGTTGCCGGAGACGGTCCGGTCGGTGGTGCAGGTGATGCCCACCGGCTTGTTCAACGCGATGTAGACGGCACGCTTAGCCGCCGGCGTGGAGGCCAGGACGCGCGCCTTGACGATCTCGCCGTCCACGCGCACTTCGTCGCCTTCCAGCGCCTTGGCGCCGGTGCTGACCACCTCGCCATTGATGGTGACGCGCCCGGCCAGCAGCAGCTCGTCCGCCTCGCGGCGGGAGCACAGGCCGGCCTCGCTGATGTACTTGTTGACGCGCATGCCCGATTACGAACGCAGGCCGACGCCGCGCTTGAGCAGGTGCAGCGCCACCGCCGACAGCCCCGCCACGAACAGCAGCATCACCACGAAGGCGCCGGCGACATTCACGTCGCTCACGCCCAGCACGCCGAAGCGGAACGCGTTGACCATGTACAGGATCGGATTGACCCGCGAGATGCTCTGCCACGGCTCGGCCAGCATGTTCACCGAATAGAACACGCCGCCGAGATAGGTGAGCGGGGTAAGCACGAAGGTCGGCACCAGCGCGATGTCGTCGAACTTCTTCGCATACACCGCATTGACGAAACCGGCCAGCGAGAAGATCGTCGCGCCCAGCAGCACCGAGGCGAAGGTAATCAGCGGATGCGCCACCTGCAGGTGGGTGAAGAACAGCGCGATCACCAGCACCAGCGCGCCGACGATCATGCCGCGCGTCACCGCGCCGGTGACGTAGCCCAGCAGGATCACCCAGTTCGGCATCGGCGATACCAGCATCTCCTCCACCGCGCGGCTGAACTTGGCGCCGAAGAACGAGCTGGAGATGTTGCCGTAGCTGTTGGTGATGATGCTCATCATCACCAGGCCCGGCACGATGTACTGCATGTAGCTGAAGCCGCCTTCGATGGTACCGATGCGGCTGCCGATCAGCTTGCCGAAGATCACGAAGTACAGCGTCATGGTGATCGCGGGCGGGATCAGCGTCTGCGTCCAGATGCGCAGGATGCGCACGATTTCGCGGCGGACGATGGTGCCCAGCGCGACGAGATTGCCGGAGGCGTTCATGCGGCCTGCTCCTGCGCGGACTTGGCGTTGCGGCCCTGTTCCACCAGGCGGACGAAGAGCTCTTCCAGGCGGTTGGTCTTGTTGCGCATCGAGGTGACGGTGACGCCGTGCGAGGACAGCGCGGTGAACATGGAATTGAGATCGTGGGCGCGCGACATCTCCGCTTCCAGCGTGTGGTCGTCCACGCGGCGCAGGTTGACGCCGGGCAGGGCGGGCAGTTCGCCGGGCGCCCCGGCGATGTCGAGCACGAAGGTTTCCGAATCCAGCGTCGCCAGCAGGCGCTTCATCGTGGTGTTTTCCACGATGGTGCCGCGGTCGATGATGGCGATGTTGCGGCACAGCTGCTCGGCTTCCTCCAGGTAATGCGTGGTGAGGATCACCGTGGTGCCGGCCGCGTTGATGCCGCTGACGAACTGCCACATCGAGCGGCGGATTTCGATGTCGACGCCCGCGGTGGGCTCGTCGAGGATCAGCAGCTTGGGCTCGTTCATCATGGCGCGGGCGATCATCAGGCGGCGCTTCATGCCGCCGGACAGCGTGCGCGCCTGGTCCTGGGCCTTGTCCCACAGGCGCAGCTCGCGCAGGTATTTCTCGGCGCGTTCGGTGGCGATGCGCCGCGGGATGCCGTAGAAGCCGGCCTCGTTGACGCAGATGTCGAACGGCTTCTCGAACAGGTTGAAGTTGATTTCCTGCGGCACCAGGCCGATCAGCTGCATGGCGTCGCCGCGCTGCCGGTTGACCGAGACGCCGAAGATGCGCGCGTCGCCGCCGCTGGCGTTGACCAGCGAGGACAGGATGCCGATCAGGGTGGACTTGCCGGCGCCGTTGGGGCCGAGCAGGGCGAAGAAGTCGCCCGGTTCCACGGTCAGGCTGACGCCCTTGAGGGCTTCCACCCCGTTGGCGTAGGTCTTGCGCAGGTTGTCGACGACGAGAGCGGGAGCGGATGAGGATGGCTGGGTGGGCATGGGCTGCACCGAAGGGGCCAGCCTCCTATTATAGCGGGCTGGTTCCCGCCGGCCGGTTCCGCGGGGCGCACTCACTGTTTCCGGATTCCCATGGCCGATCATTTCACCCTCCGCCTCGTCGACAGCTACATGCTCGCGCCCAGCGTGCGCCACCTGGTGTTCGAGCGCGCCGACGGACAGGCGCTCGCCTTTGTTCCCGGGCAGTTCCTGCAGGTCCATTTCCACTACGACGACGGCACGCCGACCAAGCGCAGCTATTCGGTCGCCACCGTCGGCGACGGCCGCTCGCCCGCGCAGCGCATCGAGATCGCGGTGAGCTACGTGGACGGCGGCGCCGCCACCAAGCTGCTGGGCAGCCTCGAAGCGGGCCAGACCATCGAAGCCAGCGGTCCCTACGGCCGCTTCTGCCTGCAGCCGGGCGACGCGCATCCGCGCTACCTGCTGCTGGCCACCGGCACCGGCGTCACGCCGTATCGCGCCATGCTGCCGCTGCTGCGCGAGCTGCTGGCCCAGGGCGGGCGCGAAGTGGCGCTGCTGTACGGCGCACGCAACGAGACCGAGCTGCTGTACGGCGCCGAGTTCGAGGCCTTCGAACGCGAAAACCCCGGCTTCTCCTTCCACGCCTGCCTCAGCCGCCAGGCGCGCGCCGAGCCGCGCCCGAACGACCGTAGCGGCCATGTACAGGGCGTGCTGGCGGAGCTGTCGCCCAGCGCCGACCGCGATATCGCCTACCTGTGCGGCAACCCCAACATGGTCGACGGCGCCTTCAATGCGCTGAAGGAATACGGCCTGCCGGTGCCGCAGATCCGCCGCGAGAAGTACATCTCCTCGCGCTGAAGTTTCCGGCCGGCCGGCCGATTCATCCGGGAAGCCGTCTTGAGCGGGCAGTTTTGCCCGCTTTGAAAAAGTCCTGCATGCACCGCCCACTACCGGCCATTCCGCACTCCGGTCGAACGAAATAATCACAAATCTCTGATTTACCTAAGACTTATCGCCATAGGTCTTACGACATACGCCCCCGCATTGTGATGCACATCACAAATCCGAAGCCGCAACAGTTTTCGGATTAAAGCCCGGTCGCCGACAGCCGACAGACCGGAAAAGCGCCCATCCGTTTCGAGGGGCGCGGAGGAGGTCGGATGCGGATCTGGATACGCAAGATGCGGGTGGCTGGCCTGGTCGCGATGGCCCTGGTGCCGGCCGCGGCGATGGCCGATGGCGGGACGATCGTGTTTTCCGGAGCGATCGTCGAGCCGACGTGCTCGGTGGGGACTCAACGCATCGATGATGCGCGGGGCGCGCCGGCGCCGGTTCGCTACCGCTGCTCCGAGAGCGTCAGTGCCAGCCCCGGCCAGCGTGCGCAGTCTTACGCGCTGTCGGTGAGCGACACCATCGGTACGCCGCTCGCCTCAGACCCCATAATCGTCTATTTGGCCCAATACTTGAGCGCGCAGCCGAAACTGGTCACGCAGACCTACGACTGAAGCGTCACTGGTACGACAGGGTGAAGGTCGCCGTCGCGCTCACCGTGCCCGCCGCTACCGGCGTGGCGGTCTGGTAGTAGCGCGCGTAGTAGGTGAGGTTCAACGGGCCGTTCGGCGTGGCGCCCACCAGGGTCGGGGTACCGAAGGTCACCGGGGTGAAGGCCTGGTTGATCAGCTGCACGCCGACGTTCTTGGCGCGTCCCGTGCCCGTGGCCGGTGCGATCACGCCGGTGGCGCCGCTGACCGGGTTGGCCGTGTCGAACTCGATATAGAGCTGGCTGCCCGAAGCGCACTGCAGCGAGATCGGCACCACCGTCGCACCGGCGACCGTGCCCACGCCATTGAACGCCGTGTTGGACACCGTCGGCAGGACCACGTTGATCGTGCTGGTATTCACCGAGCACGAGGGGTAGACGAAGGTCAGCGTCGTGCTGAGATTGAAGTTCTCCATGCGCGTATTGGTCTGGCTGTCATACCGCCAATAGCCCATGGTGCCGCTGTTGACCGTCGCGCCATTGGCGATGGTGCCGGTCTTGACGAACTCCAGGCCCGAAGTCACCGACATCTGGTAGCTGCCCGAGGCGATCGAATCGCCCGGATAAGCCACCAGGTAGTTGGAGGTATCGGGATGGGTCACCCGGTAGCCGATGCCGGCCACGCCGGTGGGGAAGATCACCGAGCCCGACGACGGCTGGCTGCCGGCCACGTTCTGCACGCCGATCGTGGTGGTGTTGGTGCACGAAATCTGCGAGACCGGCGAAGGCGTGAACTGGGCTGACGTCGCCAGCACCGCACCCACCGGCAGGTTGGGATCGATCACGATGGTCGACGCGCCGAACGAGATGTTGACGTTCGCCGTGCCGCCGCTAGTGAAATTGCACCTGGCCTGCACCGCAAGCGGCAACCCCAGCACGAGCGTGACCAGCAACAGCAGAACCCGGCGCATCACGACTTGTCTCCCGGCGCGCAGGTCGCCTCGATCTGTTCGTAGGCGTCGCCGCGGCTCTTGGCGGCCGCCGGCAACTGATAGGGGAAGCTGCAGCGCACCGGCTGCTCGTCGCCGACGGTCCACTGCACGGTCAGCCGGCCGCTCTCGTTCGCGCCGCGCACCAGGATGCGTCCGGCCTGGCCCACCACGCCCACGCTGCGCGCCTGCTCGTCGACCACCTCGGCGCCGAACGGCACCGGCTTGCCGTCGCTCTGGCGCAAGCGGACGATCATCGAGCGGCCGCTGCTGGTCTTGAAATGCACCAGCACCACGGCGCCGGCGTGCGGGGCGACCTGGCTGCTGGTGCTGTCCAGCTGCACCGACAGCGGCAGGCCGCGCGGATCGATCTGCACGGTGTTGAGGTTGTACGGCGTCAGGTACGGCACCAGCGCGTAGCCGCCGCGATTGATGCGCACGCCGGAGGCATTGATCACGCGTGCGCCGGCCGCGTCCGGCGCGGCCACGATCGCCACCGTGTCGCCCATCGGCTGGCCGAACACCACGCCGCCGGAGTGCGCCACGATCGAGCCGGCGACGCTCACCGAGCCCTGCGAATAGCCCTTGCCGCTGCCGTAGCTGGCGTTGAACTGCGCATACGGCGCGCGATAGCCGCCGTACACCGTGCCGGAGCTGCCGGTGTCGGTGCTGCCGCCGCCGTGGTCGTGCGAGGCGGTGGCGCCGTAGCTGAACTGGCTGTCCTGACCAGCCGTGCCGCTCAGCGTGGCCTGTTCCACCATGCGGCCGCTGCTGTCGCGGTTGAGGCTGGCGCCGAACATCGGCGCGTGCAGGCTGTCGCCCAGCGGCAGGGTGAAGCTGGCGAAATACTGGTTGCTGTAGCGGCCGCTGCTGTCGCGCAGGCGCGTGGCCGACAAGTTGTAGCTGATGCGGCGGAAGGTGTTGCTGTAGCCCAGCTGGAACTGCACGTCGGTGCCCTGGCGGTTCCAGTAGTCGGCAGCGGAGCCGGTGACGTACAGCGAGCCGCCGTGCTGGCCCAGGCGCTGGCTGACGTTGACGTCGAAGCGGCTGCGCTGGCGGTCGAGCTGGCTGCTGTAGGCGCTGAAATTGTTACTGGTGTCGCCCGACAGCGCCTTGCGCTGCTCCGGCGTCAGCAGGTTGCCCACGGTGACGCCGTCGATGGTGCTGACCGTGGTGGGATCGACGTAGCGGTAGCCGCGCGCGATGTCGCGCGCCAGCATCGCATCGCGCAGGCCGAGGTAGCCGCTGGTGGAATAGCGGTAGGTGGCCAGCGAGAACGAGGTGTCGCTCTCCGGCAGGATCTTGCTGTAGCTCAGGCGCACGCTCTGGCCGTTCTGCGCGTTCTGGCCGGGAATCTCGGCGTGCGCCGTGGTGATGTCCATGGCGAACGCGCCGTAGCGCGTGTTGAGCGCGCCGCCGAGCAGGGCCGCGCCGTAGCCGCTGGAGGCCACGATGCCGGCATAACCGGTCAGCAGGTTGGTGAAGCCGCGCTGGATGGTGGCCTGGGCCAGCGCCGGATGCGCGTGGATCGAGGCATCGTGCAGTTCGCCGGCAGCCACCGAGAAGCGCGTGACGCCCGGGCGCATCAGCTGCGGCACCGAGGCATACGGCACGGCGAAAGTGCGTACGCGGCCGTCGGCCTCGGTCACCGTCACGTTGAGGTCGCCGCCGTAGCCGGTGGCGTACAGGTCAGAGATGGTGAACGGGCCCGGCGCGACGGTGGTTTCGTACAGCACCACGCCGTTCTGGCGCACGGTGATCCTGGCATTGGTCTCCGCCACGCCGCGCACGGTCGGCGCGTAGCCGCGCATCGAGTCCGGCAGCATGCGGTCGTCGGTGGCGATGCGCACGCCGCGCAGGCTCACGCTGTCGAACAGCTCCCCGCCGGTATACGAATCGCCGATCACCATCTGCGCGCGCCAGGCGGGCAGGTCGCGGCGCAGGTAGGTGTCCAGGTTCTGCCATTGGCGGCGCGAGGGCAGGCCGGCGGAGCCGGACTGCATCAGCAGGGTCGAGTCGTGGCGCAGCTGCCAGCCGCCCAGGTTCAGGCCGGCATTGAGGCCGAGGAAGGACGAGGTCTGGCTGACGCCGCGGCTGCTGCTGCGGTAACTGTTGAAGTTGTAGTTGAGCAGGGCCGCGTCGACGCCGCGGTCCCAGTTTTCCGGACTGACGTAGCCGCGCGCCCGCGTGCCCAGCCAGGCCTGCGGGATGCTCACGTCCAGGCGCAGGTTGGGCTGGTCGAAGGTCATCGCGGCGCTGGGGATCAGCGTGCCGATGTCCACGCAGCCGTCGGCGGCCAGCTGCGCCTGCTGCTCGGCGGAAAGCTTCTGCAGCGGCAGGCCGAACTGGTCGAACAGTGCGCGGCTCAGGCAGGGCATCGCGCTGGCGTCGGGCTTGGGCGCGGCGAAGCGCACGTCGCTGCGGCCGACCCAGGCGCCGTTGAGGAACAGGTCGGTGCGGTACGTGCCCGGCACGATCATCGGGCCGCGCTCGAAGCGGCTGATGTCGCCGGTATTGCGGCCCGCGCCGGAGAGCAGGTTGCGGTCGAAGCTGGCCTCGACCGCGGCGGAGGCGGAAGCGCCGCCCGGCGCCGCCGCAGCCGAGGCATCGACGGCGGCCGCGGCGGCATGCCAGCTGCCCAGCACGCCGGCGATCGCCAGGCACAGCAACGCGCGCCGGCTGCGGTGGCCGGTGCGGTCGCCGTAGCTGGCGCGCGAAAGGATCACGGCGCGACGGCGCCCGTGAAGCTGTCGGCGGCGCCGAAATCGTTGATCGCGGTGAACTTCACCACGCTGCCGGCGGCCGGCTTCGGCGCGCCGTCATGCAGCGCCAGGCGCAGGTCCGACAGCGGCGCGACCATGCCCAGATCCACCGCCACCGACTTGCCGCCGGCGCTGACGCTGATCTCGGAAATGGTGACGTGGAACGGCGTGGGGTTGTGCGCCACCAGCGCCTTGCCGTCGGCATCGACCTTCCAGGTCAGCTGGGCCGGCGCCTTCAGCGGATCGCCCGGCAGGCCGGCCGGACGGTAGAACAGCTTCAGCCGCGAGCGCAGCGCCAGCTGCAGCAGGTTCTGGCCTTCGGCCTGCGGGCCGGTCGGCTTGGGCGGCACTTCGAGCACGTTGAGCCAGAACAGCGACTCGCGGTCGGCCGGCAGCTGCTCGTGCGTGTAGACGATGCGCAGGCTCTGCTCCTTCTTCGCTTCCATGCGGAACAGCGGAGGGGTGAGCAGGAACGGCACATCGACGGATTCGGGGGTGGAATGGACGTCGCCGCGGTCGATCCACGATTCGACCAGCACGGGGTGGTCGTTGTCGTTGGTCAGGCGCACGGTGACTTCGCCGTCCTTCGCAGGGAAGACCACGCGGGTGCCGCCGATCAGGACATTGGCGTGCGCGGCCGGAGCGCCGAGACACAGGGCCAGCAGGCCCGCGCCCAGGGCGCAGACAAACTTCCTCATGGATTTCCCTCGCAACGAACTTGGATTCCGCCGCCTGGCGGCGGAGAGTGCGCCGGAGCCGCGTAGGGCTCCGGCGCTGACTTGCCTCTTACAACAACCGCCTCAGCCGGGCGGGTCTTACTGGTACAGCATGGTGAACTGCACGGTGGTGCTCACGGTGCCGGCGCCAGCGGCGGCGGTCGCGAAGTACTGCGCGTAGTAGTTCAGGGTGCCGGCACCGCTGGCCAGGGTGGCCTGCTGCGAAGCCTGCGAACCGGCGGCGCCGGCCAGGTTGATCGAGCTGAAGTCGCCGTTGAGCAGCTGCACTTCGACGCCGGTGGCGGTGCCCGAGGAGTTCTTCAGGTTGCCGTCGGCCATGATGGTCGGACCCGGCTCGAAGTAGGTCTGGGCCTTGGTCAGCGCGCCGCAGCCGCTCAGGGCCAGGTTGAACGCGGTGCGGCCGGCGGTCTGGCCGGCGGCGGTCAGCGAGGTGGTCGACACGGTCGGCAGGGTCACATTGACCGTGGCCGGGCTGTTGCCGCCATTGATCTTGCAGGTGGAGCTGTTGATGGTGCCGGTGACGTTGATGGTGCCGTCGACGGCCGAGGCCTGATTGGGCGCCAGGGCGACGAAGCCCACAGCGGCGATCAGGGCGATGGCGAGAGCGTTCTTCATGGGTATGCCTTTGTCCTTAACGGGTTTTTTGGTTGGGTACGGCAGTTGGTGCGTTGCGGACGCGGGCTTGTGTCTCGTCCCCCTGCGTCTTGTCTTCGAGGGGACGCGCTGCCGGCGCTTGCCTCGATGGCATCGGCCTCATGCAGAAGCCATGCCAAAAAACGTGATGTAGTGCGCATTCGAATTTGAGAAGTGTCTCACGGAATTTGCCGTCGCCACGTTAAGCAACGTCAAAAATCCGTCGAGGTCATTCCGGGTCAAAATGTGACCTTTGGGGGCCAAGTGCTTGCCTGGCTTCGCAAAATATTGCCCGGATAAAGGTGTTACACCCTTCGTGTCAAGCATGCTTGACAGTAGCCATGTCCGTATCTAGCATGCTGTCAAGCTTGCTTGACATGGCAAGCGTCCGACCGCAGGGGATCGAGGGTTATGGAGGGGACGATGGAGAGTCTGACCAGGCGCATCGCGGCATGGCCGGCCTGGGGCCGGGGGCTCCTGTTGAGCCTGATCATGGCCGGGTATTTCGTGATCATGGCGCTGATGACTCGATTGCACGGGACCGGTGGGCGCGCGCTGACCCTCGCCCTGCTGGTCGGGCTGACCTTGGTACTGGCGTATGTGTCCCGCGCTGCCGCCTGCTCCGAGGCGGAAGGCGAGATTCGCCGCGAGGACCGCCGCTACATCGCCGAGTTCGTTCCGGCCATGGCCGTGTACTTCGCGCTGATGTTGTTCGTCTGGCCGCTGCACAAGACCACCGACGCGACCTGGCTGAGAGCGCTGATCGCTCTGTCGCCCGCGCTGCCGGTGGCCGCCATCGCGTTCTCCCTGTTCCGCTACGTGACTGCCAGCGACGAGTTCATGCAGCGCCTGCATCTGCAGGCCCTGGCGCTGGCCGCGGGCGTCGTGGCCGTCGTCAGCATGGCTGTCGGCTTTCTCGCCGCGGCCAAGGTCGTCAGCCTGGACGGCAGCGTGCTGCTGCTGGTGTTCCCGGGACTGATGCTGGTCTACGGCCCGACGCTGGCCTGGGCCAAGCGCCGCTACCGCGACTGACGCGATGGAGAACCGGGTGCGGGAATTGCGCGCGGAGCGCGGCTGGTCGCAGGCCGACCTGGCCACGCGGCTGGACGTGTCGCGCCAGACAGTCAACGCCGTGGAAACCGGCAAGTACGACCCCAGCCTGCCGCTGGCCTTCAAGATCGCGCGGCTGTTCGAGCAGCCGATCGAGGCGATCTTCCAGCCGGACGGCGCAGCGGGGACCTGAGAATTCACTGGGATGGAAGCGGCCGCATGGCCGCCTGAGCGAGGGGAATACAAGCAATGGCCATCAAGGGACGCACCGTGGTGCGCATCGCCGCCGTCGCGCTGGGATTGGGCGCGCTGGCGTGGAACCAGTTCCATCCGCGCGGCGGCGGCGCCGCGGAAGACACCGCGCCGGCCGCCGCGGCGACGCCCACTGCACCGGCCAAGCCGGAAACCTGGCGGCTCGGTGCGCTCACGCTCACGCCGTGCGAGCTGGGCCAGCCCAACAGCGGCCTGACCACGGCTGCCTGGTGCGCGCCGTTCGACGTGCCGGAAAACCGCGACGATCCGCACAGCCGCAAGATCAAGCTGAAGTTCGGCGTGATCCGCAGCAACGCCCAGGTCGTCAGCGACGACATGGTGGTGCTGCTGGCCGGCGGCCCCGGCCAGGCGGCCACCGAGACCTGGCCCGGCGTGGCCGGCGCGCTGCAGCCGCTGCTGGCGCATCGCCACGTGCTGCTGCTGGACCAGCGCGGCACCGGCGGCTCCAATCCGCTCACCTGCAAGCCGCCGGCCGACGCCAAGGGCGATGCCAAAGGCGAGACCAAGGCCAACGGCCTGGAGGACGTCGCCTTCGACGCCGCGAAGCTGCGCACCGAGGCGCAGGTGTGCCTCAAGCAGCTCGACGGCAAGGCCGACCCGCGCTACTACACCACCACGGTGGCGGTGCAGGACCTGGATGACCTGCGCCGTGCGCTCGGCGTGCCGAGCCTGGACCTGGTCGGCGTCTCCTACGGCACGCGCATGGCGCAGCAATATCTGATGCACCATCCGGACGCGGTGCGCGCAGTGGTGCTCGACGGCGTGGTGCCGAACGGCCTGGTGCTGGGCGAGGACTTCGCGCAGAACCTGGAAAGCGCGCTGAAGCTGCAGTTCGCCCGCTGCGTCGCCGACAAGGCCTGCCACGAGCGCTTCGGCGATCCCTACCAGACGCTGTACCAGCTGCGCGACGCGCTGCGCGCCAACCCGCACCAGGTCAGCTTCCGCGATCCGCAGAACTACCAGACCGTGCAGCGCGTGCTGAGCGAATACTCGCTGGCCAGCGTGGTGCGCATGTTCGCCTACTCGCCGATCACCGCCGCGCTGCTGCCGGTGTCGATCGACGCGGCTGCGCACGGCGACGTCGGTCCGCTGCTGGGCCAGGCCAAGCTGCTGTCGGGCGATCTGTCGGACACCATGAACGGCGGCATGCAGTCGTCGGTGATCTGCAGCGAAGACGCCGACCTGTTCACGCCGCGCCCGCAGGATGCGCACTCGATGCTCGGCACGCGCATGCTCGACACCTTGCAGGCGGTGTGCGCGGTATGGCCCAAGGGCACGCGCCCGGCCGACTTCCACCAGCCGGTGAAGAGCGACAAGCCCGCGCTGCTGTTCTCCGGCGAGTACGACCCGGTGACGCCGCCGGCCTATGGCGAGGAGGTGCTCAAGGGCTTCGCCAACGGCCGCCACTTCGTGCTCAAAGGCCAGGGCCACAACGTGATCGCCGCCGGCTGCGCGCCGGAGCTGGTCAAGCATTTCGTCGAAGACCTCGCGCCCGCGAAGCTCGACGCCAAGTGCCTGGACCGCCTGCACGCCACCCCGCAATTCATCGATTTCAACGGAGCCGCGCCATGATCGAGGTGAAGGACCTGCACAAGGCATTCGGCGCGATCAAGGCCGTCGACGGCGTGGGCTTCAGCGCCCGCGACGGCCAGATCACCGGCCTGCTCGGACCCAACGGCGCCGGCAAGACCACCACGCTGCGCATGCTGTACACGCTGATGAAGCCGGATCGCGGCCAGATCCTGGTCGACGGCATCGATGCCGCCGCCGATCCGCTGGCGGTGCGTCGCCAGCTCGGCGTGCTGCCCGATGCGCGCGGCCTGTACAAGCGCCTGACGGCGCGCGAGAACATCGACTACTTCGCACGCCTGCACCGCCTGCCGGAGAACGAACTGGCGCCGCGCCGCGAAGCGCTGGTCAAGGCGCTGGAAATGGAAGAGATCGCCGACCGGCGTACCGAGGGCTTCTCGCAGGGGCAGCGTGTGAAAACCGCGATCGCCCGCGCGCTGATCCACGACCCGCGCAATGTGATCCTGGACGAACCCACCAACGGCCTGGACGTGATGGCCACCCGCGCGCTGCGCCAGTTCATGCTGAAACTGAAGGCGGAAGGCCGTTGCGTGCTGTTTTCCAGCCACATCATGCAAGAGGTCGCAGCGCTGTGCGATCGCATCGTAGTGATCGCGCACGGCCGCGTGGTGGCCGATGAAACCCCGCAGGCGCTGCGCGAGCAGACCGGCGAGACGAACCTGGAGGACGCCTTCGTGAAGATCATCGGCAGCGAGGAGGGCCTCGCCGCATGAACGCCGTCACCGCCAACGCGAAGCGCGCCAGCGCCTTCCTCACCGTATTCCTCAAAGAGGTGCGCGAGAACCTGCGCGATCGCCGCACCATCGTCACGGCCCTGGTCACCGGGCCGCTGGTGGGGCCGATGATCTTCGCCCTGCTGCTCGGCTCCATGCTCAGCCGCGAGCTGGACAAGGCCGAGCAGCCGCTGCACGTGCCGGTGATCGGCGCCGAACGCGCGCCGAATCTGATCGACGCCTTGAAGGCCGGCGGCATCGTGCTGCAAGCGGCGATTGCCAACCCCGAGCAGGCCGTGCGCCGGCAGGACACCGACGTGGTGGTGCGCATCGGGGGCAACTACGCCGAGTCCTGGCGCAAGGGCGAGCCGGTGCAGGTCGAGGTGATCTTCGATTCCTCGCAGCGCGATGCCAACACGTCGGTGGAACGCGTCAGCCGGCTGGTCGAAGGCTATGCGCGGCAGCAGGGCGCGATGCGCCTGGTGGCGCGCGGCCTGTCGCCAGGCACCGCGTGGCCGATCAGCGTGGCGCGCCGCGACCAGGCCACGGCGCAGGCGCGCGGCGTGCTGATGTTCAACATGCTGCCGTACTTCTTCGTGATCACCATCTTTCTCGGCGGCATGTATCTGGCCATCGACCTTACCGCCGGCGAGCGCGAGCGGCAGTCGCTGGAGCCGCTGTTCGCCAACCCGGTGCCGCGCTGGAAGATCCTGGCCGGCAAGCTGGCCGCGATCTGCACCTTCTCCTGTATCAGCCTGTTGATCACGCTGGCGGCGTTCGCGGTGCTGGGGCCGTTCGTGCCGGTGGACAAGCTGGGCATGGAGCTGAATCTCGGCGCGCATTTCGCCGGCACGGTGTTCCTGCTGATGCTGCCGCTGGTGATGCTGATCGCCGCGCTGCAGACCCTGGTGGCGGCCTTCGCCAAGAGCTATCGCGAGGCGCAGATGTACGTGTCGTTGCTGATGTTCGTGCCGATCGTGCCGAGCCTGCTGATGGCGGTGTTTCCGATCAAGGCCAAGGCGTGGATGTACGCGGTGCCGCTGCTGGGCCAGCACCTGGGCGTGATGGGTGCGCTGCGCGGTGACGGCGTCAGCCTGCAGCAGGTGCTGTATTGCCTGGGCGGGACGCTCGCGGCGGCGGTGGTCGCCACGCTGATCACGGCGCATCTGTATCGCTCGGAGCGGTTGGCGATCTCCGGCTGACGCGTTTGTTGCATGGCCCCGGGGCCATCCCGCCCCGGGGCATATAACATGGCGTTTTCCGTTCCGCGAGGAAGACCCCATGCGTTATCGCCTGCTCGCCCTGAGTCTCGCCGCCGCCCTGGCCGGCTGCAGTTCCTCCCACCAGGACGCTGCCGCTCCCGCCGAACCGAAGCCGGCTTCGCCCGCTTCCGCCGCGCCGTCCCAGCCGGCGCCGCCGTCCACCGATGCCGACCTCGCCAAGCAGCGCATGGGCGACTACGCCACGGTGAAGCTCAGCGCGGACCTGTCCGGCTTCGACGACAAGCACAAGCGCATGCTGGCCCTGCTGGTGCAGGCGGCCGACGTCACCAACAGCCTGTACTGGCAGCAGTCCTGGGGTGACAAGGCGGCGCTGATGCAGCGCATTCCCGACGAGGACACGCGCCGCTACGCCGAGATCAACTACGGCCCGTGGGACCGCCTGCACGAGGACCAGCCCTTCGTCGCAGGCGTCGGCCCGCGCCCGGCCGGCGTGCAGTTCTATCCGGCCGACATGGGCAAGGAAGAATTCGAGCAGGCCGATCTCAAGGACAAGACCTCGCTCTACACCCTGCTGCGCCGCGATGCGCAGGGCAAGCTGGTCACCGTGCCGTTCCACGAGGCCTACAAGGCGGATCTCGACAAGGCCGCCGGCCTGCTGCGCGAGGCGGCCGAACTGTCCGCCGACAAGGACTTCGCCAACTACCTCAAGCTGCGCGCCGACGCATTGCTCAGCGACGAATACCGCAAGAGCGATTTCGCCTGGATGGCGATGAAGAAGAACCCGGTCGACATCGTGATCGGCCCGATCGAGACCTACGAAGACCAGCTGTTCGGCTACAAGGCCAGCTACGAGAGCTACGTGCTGGTGAAGGACCAGGCCTGGAGCGAGAAGCTCTCGCGCTTCGTGAAATACCTGCCGGAGCTGCAGCGCGAGCTGCCGGTGGAGGCCAAATACAAGGCGGAAAAGCCCGGCTCCGACGCCGACCTCAATGCCTACTTCGCCGTGTATTACGCCGGCGACGCCAATGTCGGCGCCAAGACCATCGCGATCAACCTGCCGAACGACGAGGAAGTGCAGCTGAAGAAAGGCACGCGCCGCCTGCAGCTGGAAAACGTGATGCAGGCGAAGTTCGACAAGATCATGCTGCCGATCGCCAGGGAGCTGATCGCGGCCGACCAGCAGTCGCATCTCACCTTCGATGCGTTCTTCGAGAACACCATGTTCCACGAGGTGGCGCATGGCCTGGGCATCAAGAACACGCTCACCGACAAGGGCCTGGTGCGCGCTGCGCTGAAAGACCAGGCGTCCAGCTTCGAGGAAGGCAAGGCCGACATCCTGGGCCTGTACATGGTCACCAAGCTGGCCGAGAAGGGCGAGCTGGACAAGGCCAGGTTGATGGACAACTACGTCACCTTCCTCGCCGGCATCCTGCGCTCGGTGCGCTTCGGCGCCAGCGACGCCCATGCGAAGGCGAACATGGTGCGCTTCAACTTCTTCAAGCAGCAGGGCGCCTTCAGCCGCGACGCGACGACGGGCCGCTACCGCGTCGACTTCGACAAGATGACCGCGGCGATGAACGCGCTGTCGGCGAAGCTGCTGACCATCCAGGGCGATGGCGACTACGACACGGCGAAGAAGTTGACCGACAGCATGGGCAGCATCGATGCCGAGCTGGCGGGCGATCTGAAGAAGCTGGAACAGGCGAAGATCCCGGTCGATATCGTGTTCGAGCAAGGGCTCGATGTGCTGGGTCTGCAGCAGCCCGCCAAGTAAACATCGCCATGTTCCAGAGCGAACCCTTGTCCTCTGGCGGTCCGAGGGTAGTTCCTGTGGGAGGGATGGTGGCGGCAGGCGGATTGAGGGTGCGGGCGGAGCGGTGAATATCACTCTTGCGCTCCGCCCGTACCCTCACCCCAGCCCCTCTCCCGGAGGGAGAGGGGTCCACCCTCATCGTTTCAAGTTGGAATCCTTCTCCCTCCGGGAGAAGGTGGCGGCAGCCGGATGAGGGTACGGCCGGAGCGGTGCACATCACTCTTGCGCTTCGCCCTTACCCTCACCCAAGCCCTCCCCCGAAGGGAGAGGAGCTGTCTACGCCAGCCTCGCCCCATACGCGAGATAGCCAAGCACCTCGCGCATGCTCGAATACACATCCCACACGAACAAGCGCTGCGTGTAATCCCCGCCGGCATCGACCAAGCCCTCCTGCCGGATCGCCAGCCGCGCCCGCGGCAGATGGAAGTACTGCGACACCACCACCACGCTGCGCTGCCCATGCGCGTCCAGCCAGGCGCGCGCGTTGCGGGCGGAGGCGCGGGTGTTGTCGCCATGGCGGTCCTCGACGATCGCCGCGGCCGGCACGCCATGCTCGACCAGCCACTGTTTCATCCCCGCCGCCTCGTCGCGCCCGTCGTCCTCCACCCCGCCGCTGACCATCAGCACGCGGCAACCGCCGCGTCGGTACAGCGCGAGCGCCGCTTCCAGCCGGGTGCGCAGGCGCGGCAGGGGCCGGTTGTCGGGGCCGACGCTGTTGCCAAGCACCAGCGCCAGGTCGGCCGGCGCGATGGGCTGCGTCGCAAGCCCGGCGAAAGCGACGGCCAGCGCGGCGACCAGCCAGAGCAGCAGGCCGAGAGCGCCCAGGCGCAAAGTGAGGCGAAACGTCGGGTGTGTCCGGCGTGCGGCGGAAAGGCGCATGTCCATGCGATCGGCGGCTCCATGAAAGAGGCCGCGATTCTGCTTGGGTGAAATGGAGCGATGCGGGCGCGCTGCTGGCGCGCCGGAGCAACGGGGGAGCTCTCCGACGGCCAGAAACGGTGCGGCGGCCCGGCCTCAGGCGTCGAGGTCGGGAATCAGCCTGCTTTCGAGCCGCGCGATGGTGTCTTTCAGCAGCAGCTTGCGCTTCTTCATCCGCGTCAGCTGCAGCTCGTCGCGGCCCATCGCGACGGCCAGGGCCTCGATGGCGACGTCCAGGTCGCGGTGCTCGACGCGCAGTTCGGCCAGCAGATGGGCAATCTCGGCGGGATCCTGGACCTGCATGGGCGGCGGCTGGCGGCTGGCGAAAGGACGAAGCCCGAGTGTACTCCGCCGGACCCGCGCCGGTGGAGTTGCCCGAAGGCAGGGCCAGGAGGTGGCGGGACCGCTACAATGGGCGGCCTTTCCGCTTCCGCTCGATGCCACGCCCCATGTCCGCCCAGCCCGAAGCCACCCGCAAGCAGCACTACGAGGCCGCCAAGCTGGCCAAGCGCCTGCGCCATCAGGTCGGCCAGGCCATCGCCGACTTCAACATGATCGAAGACGGCGACAAGGTGATGGTGTGCCTGTCCGGGGGCAAGGATTCGTACACGCTGCTGGACATCCTGCTCTCGCTGCAGGCGAAGGCGCCGGTGCGCTTCGAGCTGGTCGCGGTGAATCTCGATCAGAAGCAGCCGGGCTTTCCCGAGCACGTGCTGCCGCAATACCTCAGCGCGCGCGGCGTGCCGTTCCACATCATCGAGCAGGACACCTACAGCACGGTCACCCGCGTGATTCCCGAGGGCAAGACCATGTGCAGCCTGTGCTCGCGCCTGCGGCGCGGCGCGCTGTACGCCTGGGCGGCGGCCAACGGCATCAGCAAGATCGCGCTGGGCCATCACCGCGACGACATCCTCGGCACGTTTTTCCTGAATCTGTTCCACCAGGCCAGCCTCAAGGCGATGCCGCCGAAGCTGCGCTCGGACGACGGCCGCCACGTGGTGATCCGCCCGCTGGCGTATTGCAAGGAAAGCGATATCGCCGAATACGCCGGGCAGCAGCAGTTCCCGATCATCCCGTGCAACCTGTGCGGCTCGCAGGAAAACCTGCAGCGCAAAGTGGTCAGGCGCATGCTGGAGGATTGGGAGAAGCAGTACCCCGGCCGCAGCGAGACCATGTTCCGCGCGCTCGGTTCGGTCGCTCCTTCGCAGCTGGCCGATCGCAACCTGTTCGATTTCGCTTCGCTCGGCGCGCGTGAGGGCGCGGGCCGGGCCGATGCGCACCAGTGGCTTGCCGGTACGCCTGAAGAAACCGTCGAAGCCTGATCCCTCACCTCTCACCTGCGAGTAACGCCGTGTCGCACTTTGCATCCGTTGAAATGACCCCGGGCGATCCGATCCTGGGACTCACCGAGGCCTACCTGGCCGACGCGCGCCCGGGCAAGGTCAACCTTGGCGTAGGCATCTACTACGACGAACAGGGACGGATCCCGCTGCTGCGTGCCGTGCACGAAGTGGAGCAGCGCCTGGCACAGGAAGCGAAACCGCGCGGCTACCTGCCGATCGACGGCCTGCCGGCCTATACCCAGGGCACGCAGAAGCTGGTGTTCGGCGCCGAATCGCCGCTGCTGGCCGCCGGCCGCGTCGCCACCTCGCAGACCATCGGCGGTAGTGGCGCGCTGCGCGTGGGCGCGGACGTGCTGAAGAAAGCGCTGCCGAAGGCGAAGATCGCCATCAGCAACCCGAGCTGGGAAAACCATCGCGTGGTGTTTATCGCCGCCGGCTTCGAGGTGGTGGAGTACACCTACTACGACCCGCAGACCCACGGCCTGGATTTCGCCGGCATGCTGGCGGATCTCGGCAAGCTGGAACCGGGCACCGTGGTGCTGCTGCATGCCTGCTGCCACAACCCGACCGGCGTCGATCTCAACGCTGCGCAGTGGCAGCAGGTGGTGGAGGTGGTGAAGGAGCGCCAGCTGCTGCCCTTCATCGACATGGCCTACCAGGGCTTCGACCAGGGCATCGACGCGGATGCCACCGCGGTGCGCCTGTTCGCTGCCTCCGGTATCGAGTCCTTCGTGGTGACCAGCTCGTACGCCAAGTCGTTCTCGCTGTATGGCGAGCGCGCGGGCGCGCTGACCTTCGTCGCCGCGGACCGCGACGAGGCGCTGCGCGTGCAGTCGCTGGTCAAGCGCACCATCCGCTCGATCTACTCCAGCCCGTCCACCCATGGCGGCGCCCTGGTCGCCGGCGTGCTGAACAGCCCCGAGCTGCGCGCGATGTGGGAGCAGGAGCTGGGCGAGATGCGCGAGCGCATCCACGCGATGCGCGCCGGCATGGTGGAGAAGCTGGCGGCGCATGGCGCGCCGCAGTTCGCCTTCATCCAGCAGCAGGCCGGCATGTTCTCCTACTCGGGCCTGAGCAAGGCCCAGGTCGATCGCCTGCGCGACGAGTACGCCATCTATGCGATCGGCACCGGCCGCATCTGCGTGGCGGCGCTCAACCGCTCCAACCTGGACACGGTGGCTGCCGCGGTGGCGGCGGTGAGCAAGGCGTAAGCGCAAGAACGCACGTCACGACAGCGTCACGCACGATCGCTTGAATTCCGGTCTGACCCAAGGCGCGGCTCTGCCGCGCCTTTTTCTTGCCTGGAGGAAAGCCGTGAAAAAGAGAGCATGGATCGTCCTGTCCGCCGCCTTGCTGTGCGCCTCCGCCGCGCAAGCCGCCAGCACGCGCACGAGCTGGGTGGTGTCGCAGGTCTACGGCTACAACCATCCGTTCGCCGCGACCGACAGCGTGGAACTCGCCACCAAGATGTCGACCATGGCGAACAGCGCCTTCGATTTCTATCGCGGCACTGCGCATATCTTCTACCAGGATATGAAGACGCTGCCGGCATCCGCCTACACCACCACGCAGACCGGCTACACCTGGATCGGCGGCGATACGCACATCGGCAACTTCGGTGCGTGGCAGGACAGCGGCGGCAATACGGTCTTCAGCGTCGACGATTTCGACGAGGGCTATCTGGGCCAGTACGTGTGGGACCTGCGCCGGCTCGCCACCAGCATGGTGCTGGCCGGTCGCGCCAACGGCCTGGCCGATAGCGATATCAGCACCGCGATCAAGACCATGGTCGGCGCCTACGTCGATGAGATGAGCAACTTCAAGGGCAGCAGCGCCGAGCTCAGCTTCCAGCTCAAGAGCGGCAACACTTCCGGCGTGGTGGGCGACACCATCGGCGCTGCCAAGGGCGATTCGCGTTCGGACCTGCTGTCCAAGTACACCCAGGTCAGCGGCGGTGCGCGCACATTCCAGACCATTGCCGGCAAGCTGGCCACGGTGGACAGCACGATCTACGACCAGATCGCCGGTGCGATGAGCGGCTATATCAGCAGCATCGCTTCCTCCAAGCGCTATGCCGCGAGCTATTACCAGGTGAAGGACATCCGCCAGAAGCTCGGCTCCGGCGTGGGCAGCCTGGGCAAGTTGCGTTACTACGTGCTGGTCGAGGGTCCGTCGACGTCTACATCGGACGATGTGATCCTGGAAGTAAAGCAGGAGATCGGCAGCGCCGTCGCCATCGTCGACAACGGCCAGCTGCCCGCCGCCGACTACGGCAACCACGAAGGCAACCGCGTCGCCATGACGGCGAAGGCCCAGACCTTGAATGCGGATGTGCTGGTCGGCTACGCCACCATCGACGGCTCGGCTTACTACGTGCACGAGAAGTCGCCGTATGCCGAGGATTTCGACTACACCCAGCTCAGCAGCGCCGGCAAGCTCAATACGGCGGCCACCTACCTGGGCCAGGCGCTCGCCTCTGCGCATGCGATTTCCGATCAGGACTACAACAGCGCCATCGTGTCCTACAGCATCGATAAACAGGTGACGGATGCGGTGAGCAGCAAGAGCGGACTGGCCAGCGAGATTTCGACGTTTGCCTTCGGCTATGCGGATCAGGTCAATCTGGATTGGCAATCGTTTGTGGGCGCCTATAACGCGGGTACACCACTGTATTGAGCGACAATGGGGCCGGCGCAGGTTGGGGTGAGCCGCAGGCGAACCCCAACCTACGCCGAACGTTGCTTAGTAGTCGTAACTCACGCTCAAGCGCACATAGCGTGGCTGCTGGCGCGCCGTCGGCGTGCCGTACAGCGGGTTGGCCTTGTTCGGCGAAGACTCGCCGTTCGGGAAGATCGCCAGCACGCGCTGTTCGTTGAGCACGTTGAACACGTTCGCGCCGAAGGCCAGCCGGTTGGCCGCGAAGGCGGGCCGATAGCTCACACCCAGGTCCAGCTGGCGGATCCACGGCAGGCGGCCCTGGCTGCCGGGCGGCGAGGGGTCGCCGAAGCAGAAGTGATAGCTGTTGCCGTAGCCGGCCGGGTCGGCGCGGTCGGGGCCGTAGTAGCCCAGGCAGGGCTTGGGCGCACCGGCGATCAGGCTGAGGTTGGCCGAGACCAGCCACTCGGGCGTGAGCTGGTAATAGCCGAAGAACTTCAGCTGGTGCTTGTGATCGTTGTTCTGCGCGCCGTTGCTGTAGTCCATGATCCAGGAGTTGTCCCAGTCCTGGGTGGTCGACACCGCGGTCTGGCCGGTGCCGCGCGACTCGCGGTACAGGTCCGAACGCAGCTGGCCCTCGGTATTGCCGTAGCTGCGCGAGAACACGTAGGTGAGCTTGCCGTACCAGCGACCGTCGAACGGATGCTCCAGGAAGGTCTCCAGGCCGTAGTACTTGCGCTTGAGCGTGGGAAAGCCGAACTCCGCATTGCTGAGCGGCACGCTGACGTAGCGGCCGGAGGTATCGACCAGCGTGAACGTATTGGCCTGTCCCGGATTGAACAGCCAGCAGCTCACCGGGTTGCTCGAGGTGGTGACGTCGTAGCCGAGCGAAGTGGCCTTGGCCAGCACGCGGTCGATATCGCAGTAGTCGTCGATCGCGCTGCGCAGCACGCGCTGGGTCAGCTTGGCGCCGTAGACCCAGTCGTTGCCCGCGGTCTTGGTGAAGCCGAGGATGAACTCATCCTGGTATTCGGACTTGAGGTTCTGCGTGCTCACCGTCTTGGGGTCGGGCAGGATACCGAAGGCGTTGTTGGCCGAGACCGGGCCGGACATCGCGGTGAGCCCGGTCGGCGTGCCGTCGGCGGCGATGCCGCCGTAGGTGTAGTACTGCGAGGTGCTGACGTAGGCGCCCGCCGCGTTGAGCGAGGGGTTCAGCGGCAGGCCCAGGTAGTAGCGGCCCGCATTGCCGTAGATCTTGAAGCTGGAGTCGCCGTTGACGTCCCAGCTGAAGCCCAGGCGCGGCGCCCATTGCGGCTTGTGCTGGGTGATGTAGGCCTGGCCGTCGGCGTTGTAGTTGCGGAACTGGTCGTTGCGCAGGCCGATGGAGAGCAGCCAGCGCTCGCTCACCTGCCACTTGTCCTCGATGTACTGCGCACGCTGGCTGGAACGCACCGTGGCCAGGCTGTTGGCGACGGTCTTCACCACGTAGTAGCCCTGCGCGCCGTTGGGAAAGCCGGCTGTCGCCGGCACGCCCAGGCCGGTGGAGAGCGGCGTATTCGGATCGGCCTGGTCGTAGCTCCAGTAATAGCCGGGGCCGGAAGTGTTCGAGCCCTGGTTGAGCGCCTTCGCGGTCTGGTTGTCGATACCGGCGCTGAGCGTGTGGTCGCCCAGCTTGTAGGTCAGGTCGATGCGCGTGTTGGTGGTGCGGTTGCCGCGGCCGGGATCGTAGAGCGACACGATGGTCTGGCTGTTGCCGCGGCCGACGCCGCCGTTGAGCGCGGGGTTCTGGTTGGTGACGCCGTCGACATAGGTGAGCGACGGGTCGTAGCCGCCCGGCACGTCGTAGTCGGAGGTCTTCATGCGGCCGTACTGCGCGGTGAGCGTGAGCGCGTCGGTGAGATAGCCGGTGTACTTGGCGGTGTACACGTCGCCGCCGGACTTGATGTCGTCGTTCGCGCCGATGCGCGTGCCCTGCGCGCGATTGACGTAGTCGTAGCGGTAGACGGTGCCCGAGCTGTTGTACTTGTCGGAGGCGCCGGTGACTTCGAGGATGTGGTTGTCGGTGATGTTCCAGTCCAGCTTGGCGTACCAGCGCGGGTCGTTCTGGCGATAGTCCACGTAAGGCTTGCCGGAAAGAAAGCCGCTGACCGGATTGACCGTATTGCCTTCCTGCCGCTCGTATTCGCCGGCGACGAACAGGAACAGCTTGTCCTTCACCAGCGGACCGCCGGCATAGGCGCTGACCGTGGTGGTCCAGCTGCGGTCGGCGCTGTCCGGCGCATACAGGTTGCCCGCGACCGGCGTGGCCGGCAGGCCGCTCTCGTAGAAGCGGTCGCGCTGGCGCGCGCGGGCAAACGCCGGTTCCCACAACACCTGGGTGCCGAAGTGCCACTGGTTGGTGCCGCGCTTGCCGACCACGTTGATCACGCCGCCGTCGGAACGGCCGTAGGCCGCACCGTAGCCGCCGGTGTAGACCTCCTGCTGGTCGATCGCGCCGTAGGGCAGGGTGAGTCCGCCGAAGCCGCGCAGCGGATCGGTGGTGTTGAAGCCGTTGACGTAGTACGCGTTCTCGCTCGCCGACGAGCCGCCGAAGCTGACCAGCGATTGCCCGGTGGGTCCGCTGAAGCTGCCGCCGTTGTTCACCACGCCGGGCGCCAGCAGCGCGATCGCTTCGGAGCTGCGGCCCAGCGGCACCTTGGCCAGCTGGTCGGAGGTGACCACGGTGCGCGAATCGACGCTGGATACGTCGATCGCCGGCAACGCATTCGCGGTGACGCTGATGCCGCTGAGGTTCTTCGCCGCCACCGCGCCGGTGAAGGAAACCTCGGTGCCCGCGCCGACCTTGATCGTGATGTTGTCGCGCGTCTCCACCGCCTGGCCCTGGCGCTGCAGCGTCACCGTGTAGGTGCCCAGCGGCAGTTGTCCGATGCTGTAGCGGCCCTTGTCGTCCAGCGGCACTTCGCGGCTCAGGCCCGTGCTGCTCTTGATCAGCACGCTGTCGCCCTGGCCCGCTGCGGCCTGGCCGAACAGTCCGCCGGTGGTGGTCTGCGCCAGTACGCCGCCGCTCACGCACAGGCCGATGGCCAGTGCGAGGAATCGTTTGCTGCCCAAGTTGCTGTTCGTCATCGCGTCGTACGCTCCCCATTGAGCGGGTGCACGGGCTCCCCGCGGGCATGGCGCGCCACGGCGTAGCCTGCGGTTCCCGCAGTGCCAGGTGTTGCTGTTCGGTCCTGTGGATGGTCGAAAGCGACGCTGCCGGAAGCCGCTGACGCGGCCGGTGCTTTTCGCTTGAGACATGACCGCGCAACCTTCTCCCAGAATGTTGCGATGCGGCATGTTGGTCCGTTATAGCGAAAAGTTTTTTGGATGTATAGATGGCCAAACGAATTCGTGGGCGGGTTCTTGCTTTGCCTGGCGTGCTTTTTCAGGAAGGCGGCGGCCGGCATGTCGATATGCCCGGGGAGGCATGAGCGAGGGCCCGGGCGGGCTCATCCGGTATGATGGTCGTTTCGTGCGCCCCGGTCCGGGGCCGCCAGACCGCCCGGATACCCAGCCCCGCTATGTTTTTCCGCAATCTGACGCTGTTCCGCTTTTCCCCCGCCGTTGCCGAAGACCTCAACCGCCTGGACGAAGCCCTGGCCGAGCACCGCCTGCGCCCCTGCGGCCCGCTGGAAATGGGCACCAAGGGCTTCGTGCCGCCGGTCGGGCGGGGCGAGGAGGCGGCGCTCACCCATGCCGTGAAGGCCTGCACCCTGGTCACCGTGGGCAGCGAGGACAAGCTGCTGCCGGCCGCGGTGGTCAACGACGAGCTGCAGCGCAAGGTGCAGAAGATCGCCGAGGAAGAAGGTCGCAAGGTTGGCGGCCGCGAGCGCAAGCGCATCAAGGAAGACCTGCTGACCGAACTGCTGCCGCGCGCCTTCGTGCGCAGCTCGCGCCTGTCCTCCTATGTCGACAAGCGCCACGGCTGGCTGGTGCTGGACACCTCCAGCCGCAAATCCGCCGAAAACGCCCTGACCCAGATCCGCGAGGCCCTGGGCAGCTTCCCCGCAGTGCCGCTGGCGCCGGAGGAAGGCCCGCGCGTGCTGATGACCGACTGGCTGGCCACCGGCAACCTGCCTGGCGGCCTGACCCTGGGCGACGAATGCGAACTGCGCGACCCGGCCACCGCCACCGGCGCCATCGCCCGCTGCCGCCGCCAGGAGCTGGATAGCGAGGAAGTGAAGGAGCACCTGCGCAACGGCAAGCAGGTGTTCCAGCTGGGCCTGGTGTTCGACGACCGCATGAGCTTCGTGCTGGGCGAGGACCTGGTGGTCCGCAAGCTGAAGTTCCTGGACGTGGTGATGGACGAGATGGGCGACAGCCACCAGGACGCCGCGGCCGAGATGGACGCCAGCTTTGCCCTGCTCACGCTGGAGCTGGAGCGCCTGCTCGGCAAGCTGGAAGAGTGGTTCGGCCTGCCGCGCCCGGCCGACGGCTGAGCCCCCTGGGCTGAACGCACCTCGAAAGCTTCGAGGTGCGGCCCGCCAGGCCGCGCGGTTATGCGGCCTGTGCTCCGAAACCCGCGCCCTGGCTGGGTTTTTCCCCTGCCGACCCCATCTATCCTGGCTCCCGGCGCCCCTGCGCCGGGCGTCACCCGGCCGTCTTGCATAGCCTGCATGCTCTCCCCACATTGGCGGGCGGAGAATGGCGGGACAGGGCAGCCAGGAGCAGCATTAGCAGCAAGGCGGGGTAGTACCGATGACGCAGCATCTGGAAGGCGACTGGCTGGAATTGTCGACGACGAGCGGCGGGACCATCCGCGTGCTCAAGTCCGCGCATCCGCGCGCGCGTCGCCTGCGTCTCACGGTCACGCCGAAAGGCGCGCGTGTTTCATATCCGCACGGCACGCATCCGGCGCAGGTCAGCGCTTTCCTGCGCAGTCACGTCGACTGGTTGGAAAGGAAGCTCGACGAGCTCAATCTGGTGACCAAGCCGCTGCCGGCGCTGCGCCTGGGCTATGCCACCGAGTTTCCACTGCGCGGCGAGACCACCCTGCTGGATTGGGCCGAAGGCCCGTATCCGAAAGTCGAGCCGTACGAAGGCGGCCTGACCCTGGTGATCCCGCGTCCGCATACGCGCGCGCTGCCGGTGGCGCGCGGCCTGCTTGCCTCGTATTTCGAAACGCTGATGCGCCGCGACGTCGCGCGCTGGATGGCCAGCTACGTGCCGCAGCTCGGCCTCGCGCCCACCGCGCTGCGCATCCGGCCGATGAAGAGCCTGTGGGGCAGCCTGGACACGCGCGACCGCATCAATCTCGATCTCGCGCTTGCGCTGGCGCCGCCGACCGCGCTGCGCTACGTGCTCGCGCACGAGCTGTGCCATCTGAAGGTGCGCAGCCACTCGCCGCGCTTCTGGACGCAGGTGGAGCATCTGTTTCCCGACTGGCGCGAACAGCGCGACTGGCTGCGCCAGAACGGCGCGGTGCTTAAGGCGGAGCTGGACAGGCTGGTGGCCGACGTCGCCGATTAGCCGCGTAGGTTGGGGTGAGCGCAGCGAACCCCAACGTGGCGATGCGCATGCCGGGTCCGTTGGGGTTCGCTGCGCTCACCCCAACCTACGCCGTGCGTCTGCCGTGGTTTAGATACAACCAGGCTGTGAGCGCCATCGCGATCACCGAGAACGCAGCCGCCGTCGCGAACAGCGGCCCATAGCGCCCGCCCGACACCAGCCATCCGCCCAGCGGGCCGGCCACGCCCAGCGCCAGATCGGTAAACACCGAATACGCCCCCAGCGCGGAACCGCGATTGCTCAGCGTCACCCGCTGTACGGCTTCGACGCCGAGCGCGGGGAAGATCAGCGAGAAGCCGATGCCGGTCAGCGCGCCGCCGAACATCGCCATCGCCGAACTGCCCGCGGCGGCGAGCACGATCAGCCCCACGCATTCCACCGTGAACGACACCAGCGCCACGCGATAGCCGCCGAAGCGCGAGATCGCCCCGCCCAGCACCAGCCGCACGCCGACGAAGCAGGCGCCGAACACGCTCAGCGTGGCCGCCGCGCCGCTCCAGCCCATCGCCGCGTAGTACAGGGTGACAAAGGTGGCAAGCGCGCCGAAGCCCACCGCGCCCAGTGCCAGGCCCATGCCATACGGGAAGACGCGGCCGAACACGTGATGCATCGGCAGGCGCTCGCCGGCTTCCACTTTCGCGGCCGGGCGCCGCCAGCCCAGCAGCAGGCCCGCCACCATCAGCAGCGCGCCGGCGATGCCGATCGCCACGAAACCGAACGTGCCGGCGAGCTGCACGCCGAGCGGCGCGCCCGCGGCGAGCGCGCCGTAGGTCGCCACGCCGTTCCACGAAATCACCTTGGCCGTATGCGCCGGCCCCACGCGCCCGATGCCCCACATGATGCAGCCCGTGCCCACGCAGCTTTCGCCCACGCCGAGCGCGAGGCGCCCGGCCAGCAGCAGCGCGAACGAGGCCAGCGGCCACGGACGCAGCGAGGCAGCGACGATCATCAGCACGGCGCTGACACCGCAGGCGGCCATGCCGATCATCGCCGCGCGTTTCGGCCCGGCGGTATCCGAGGTGCGGCCGGCGAAGCCGCGGCTCAGAAACGTAGCGACGTACTGCGTGCTTACACCCAGGCCGGCGAGCACCGCGCCGTAGCCCAGGTCGCCATGCACGAACGGCGGCAGCACGGCCAGCTGCAGGCCGATCACCAGATAGGCGAGGAAGGTGAAGCTGACGATCTGGACGATACGCCAGGTCAGCCGCAGGCCCTGGGGCTCGTCGTGGGTAGCGGTAGTCATGGATGTCTTTCGGGCAGGCCGCGAAGCAGGCGGGGCGCGGCGCGGGCCATTGTCGCAGAGCAGCATCGCTGCGGCGACTAAAGAAATTTTAATCTGCCGATCAGCCGTCCGCCGCCGGGAAATCCACGTGGCCGATCCAGTTGCGCTGGCGGCGCGCCAGGCGGTCGTCGACGCTTTCGCCGTCGAGCGTGCTGGAGCCGCGCTGCAGCAGTGCCGGATCCACGTTCTCGAACGTGTTGACGTTGACCACTGCATACAGCCGCCCATCGATGCGGCTGGTCACCAGCGGCGCCACGCCGCAGGTCATGCAGATCTGGAAGGCGGCGGTTTCCGTGCCGAAGGCGTAGCGCGACACGCGCGACGGGTCGGCCACGCGCACCGTGAGCCGACCGTCGGGATACGAAGTCCACACGCCGCCGTGGCGCGTGCAGAACGTGCAGGTGCAGGCGCGTGCAGGGATCGTCGCGGGGTCGGGTCGCCAATCCAGCGAGAAGGTGATGTTGCCGCAGTGGCAGCGCCCTTCGATCAGCATGCGCGTCTCCTTCTTGAGCCCCTCTCCCGCCGGCGACCCGAAGGTAGTCCCTGTGGGAGAGAGGGGTTGGGGTGAGGGTACGGGCGGAGCGCCAGAGTGATGCGCACTGCTCCGCCCGCACCCTCATCCGCCTGCCGGCACCTTCCTCGCTCCTCAAAGAAGGGCACATCCATGTGCCCTCCCCGCGTGCTCCCGGAGGGAGAAGGCTTCCGACTTGTGGCGTTGCGAAAACTTTCGATCAACCGCCCAGCGACATGTGCTGCAGCGTGAATGCCCCGAGGATCCGCGCCGTCTCCTCCGGCTTCTCCAGCACGGGCATGTGATTGCAGCCGCTGAGCACGGACGAGCTGATCGCGCTGGCGTGCGACAGCCCGTTGCGCAGGCTGTCCAGTCCCGAGATATCGATGATCTTGTCGTCGTGGCACCACAGCCCCAGCACCGGCATGGTCAGGCGATCCAGTCGGTTCTGCACGGACAGGTACTGCGAAGGATCGAGCAGCTCGTGGAAGGTGCGGTCGTGGAAGGCGCGCTCGCTCTGGTTCTTCTTGATCATCACGTCGACGAAGCGGCCCGGGATGCTGGGCATCTTCTCGAAGGCGAGCAAGGTGGCGCGTTCGAAGCCGGCGCGGTCGTCGTAGTTGAACAGGTTCGTGCCGGCCAGCGACTGGCGCACGAATTCGTTCTCGTTGGTTTTCAGGCCGAACGCATCGATCAGTGCCAGCGCCGCCACGTGCTCCGGATGATCGGCCGCATACGTGCCGGCGATCGCGCCGCCCATCGAATGGCCGACCAGCACCACGCGCTGCAGGCGCAGCGTGGCGATGAAGCCCTGCAGGCGCGCGGCCTGCGCATCGATGTTGTAGCTGGCGCCGTCGATGCGGGTGGAATCGCCCCAGCCCGGCAGGTCCGGCGCGATCACGTGGAAGTTCGGGGTGAGCAGGCGCAGCTGCTCCAGCCACACGTTCTTGTCGGCGCCGAAGCCGTGCAGCAGCAACAGCGTCGGGCCCTTGCCGCCTTCGTAGTAGACCCACTTGGTGTCGCCCACCTGCACCGAATGCGTTTCCACGTGCGCGGCCATCGCCTTGCGCGCCATCTCGGCGCTCAGCAGCCACTGCGGCGCGAACAGATAGCAGCCGCCGAGGCCGACGCCGAGCACCGCCGCGACGATGGCCAGGAACTTCAGGCGGCGGATCAGCAGGCGCTGCCACAAGGGCCGCGGATGGGCCTGGCCGGCGGCGGGAAGGGAGGACTTGGTCATCGGGGCGGTCCGCGGAAGTTGGACAGGAACATGTCGGGTCGCACGGCGCGCCGATCAAGGCCGGCGCGCCGCACGGTGGCGATCACTTGGCGGGCTTCTTCGCCTGCGGGTGCCTGGCCTTGTCGATGATCCGCTGGACGGCGTCCTGGGTCATCGGGTGATAGCCCGCCTTGGCTTTCGCATACACCTGCTCGGCGTAGGCCAGGCCTTCCGGCGTCTTGACGAAGGCGCGGTACAGCGGCGTGGTCAGGTACAGGCGGCCGATGCGGGTCATGTGCTCGGCGGCGGCACTCCACACGGCCTTGTCGCCGGCGGCGATCGCGTGGCTGTACCAGCGCATGCCGATCTCGGCATTGGGCGTGCCGGTCAGATGCCAGGCGGCATCGAGCTGCTGCATTTTTTCCAGCGGCGCGACGTCGGGCATGCCGTCCAGGAAGTACATCCATTCCTGCGTGTTCCAGCCCTTGGCGTCGAGCTTCTCCGCCGCCAGCGAGCCGGCGAGGAAAGCCGCGCGTTCCTTGTCGATCGCCTCGAAACGCGGCGAAGCCGGCAGCGGCGCGTTCTTCGGAATGCCGGGCTGGTACACCCATTCCTTCACTTCGGCCCAGTCCATCTTGCCCGGGTTCTTGTCGAACAGATTGGCCTTGAGGTAGTCGAGCATCTGCTCGGTGTCGATGCTCTGGAAGGCGAAGTGCGCGAAATAGCCCTTCAGATACGCATCGAAGGTGCTGCGGCCGAAGCGCTGCTCCAGCGTGCGCAGGAACCACGAGCCCTTGGTGTAGGCCACGTCGGACAGCGTGTCGTCGGCGTCGACGCCGTGCGGCTCCGGCGCCAGCTTCTGCGAGTTCTCCGGCATCTCGCCGATGTGCTTCTGCAGGTCGCGCGCGGACAGCAGCGCTTCCTCGTCGGCCAGCGTCTTGCCGTACACGGCCTCGGTGATGCGGCCCTGCACGTAGGTGGTGAAGCCTTCGTTGAGCCAGATGTCGCGCCACGCGGCGCTGGTCACCAGGTTGCCCGACCAGGAATGCGCCAGCTCATGCGAGACCAGCGAGACCAGGCTCTTGTCGCCCACCAGCACGGTCGGCGTGGCAAAGGTCATGTTCGGGTTTTCCATGCCGCCGAACGGAAACGAGGGTGGCAGCACCAGCAGGTCGTAGCGGCCCCACGCATAGGGACCGTAGAGCTGCTCGGTGGCGGCGATCAGCTTCTCGGTGTCCTCGAATTCCTTGGCGGCCTTGCCGACCACGCTGGGCTCGGCATACACGGCCGAGCGCGGGCCGGTTTCCTGCGCGGCGATATCGCCGGCGGCGACGGCCAGCAGGTAGGACGGGATCGGATGCGGCTGGTCGAAGCGGAACTCGCCGTCCAGCGGATGCCTGGCGTCGTTGAGCGCGCTCATCGCCACGCGCACGTTCTTCGGCGCGGTGACGTGGGCGCTGTAGGTGAAGCGGATCGCCGGCGAATCCTGCAGCGGCACCCAGGAGCGCGCGTGGATCGACTCCGACTGCGAGAACATGAAGGGCGCCTTCTTGTCCGCCGTCTGCTCCGGCGTCAGCCACTGCAGGCCCGAGGCCGTCGGCGCGGTGACGTAGGCGATGCGCACCTGCGCCGGATGCTGCGGCGCCTGGATGGTGAGCTTGCTGCCGAGCTGCTTGTCGGCCGGCGCCAGTGCGTACTTCAGCACCGTGGCATTGCCCGCGCCGTCGACCGCTTCGACCTTGGCGATCTTCAGGTCGCGCGTATCCAGCACCAGGGCCTGCGCCTTCGGGTCCTTCCAGTCCAGCTTCAGCGTGGCGATGCCGTCGAGCTGCTTGTGCGGGAAGTCGATCTTCAGGTCCAGGTCCAGGTGGGTGACGCGCACCTGGTCGGGCTGGGCGTAGGAATGAGGATCGGCGGCGTAGGCGGCCAGCGGCAGGCTGAAGGCGCCGATGGCAAGGGCGCTAAGGAGGCGCATTAGGGTGCTCCGGTCAACGGGAGCGCCGAGTATGCCATCGCGTCGGCGGGGCGACCTGTGGCGGGAGTATTGAGAGACGCCAGGTATAGGCATGCGGCGTAGGTTGGGGTGAGCCGCAGGCGAACCCCAACAGAGATTCGATTCGTACCGCCCCGTTGGGGTTCGCCTGCGGCTCACCCCAACCTAGCCAGCGCCGGGCGCGGCGTCAGCGTGGAGCGTGCGGATCGACCGAGTATGGGAACGTCTCGGCCAGGTGCCCGGGTTGGGCTCGCACGCGTTCGATCCAGGCCTGGAAGTGGGAATAGGCTGCAAGGTCGAAGCCCGCTTCGTCGGCACGGCTGGCGTAGGCGAACAGCGCGATGTCGGCGATGCCGTAGCTCTCGCTGGCGACGAACGGGCGCGTACCGAGTTCCGCATCGAGCATGGACAAGGCACGCAAGCCTGCCTCGCGCTTCAGCTCCACCAGCGCCGGCCCTCGCTTCGCCAACTGCCCGGTCAAGGTCCAATAGCGCAACGAGCCGATCACCGACTCCACCCGCTCCTGTTCGAAGTTCAGCCACTGCAGCACCTTGGCGTGGCCGTAGGCGTCGCCGGGCAGGTAGGGCGTGCCCTCGGCGAGGTAGGCCAGGATGGCGTTGGATTCGGCCAGGGTGCGGCCGTCTTCCAGCGCGATCGCCGGCACGGTGCCGGTGGGATTGATGCGCAGGTACTCGGGCTGGCGCCCTTCGCCCTTGAAGATGCTCACCGGCACGGTGCGATAGGGCAGGTCCAGGTGGCGCAGCAGCTGGCGCACTTTCCAGCCGTTCTGCGAGGGCAGGTAGTCGTAGAGGGTGAGCATCGGGGCGATTCCGGTTGGCGATGGTGCACAGGATGGCGCGAAGGCGCGGCCGGCGCCCTCCGGTTCTTGCGATGTGTCAGCGCGATGTCAACCGGCGGCTTGGTTCGCGCGTCAATCACCCGTATGCCCATCCAGGGGTGACCAACGGTAGTGCTTATGGCTAGGAGATCTCGCCGCCGCCACGGCTTTCTCTTGCTGCTGCTGCAGCTGACCATCCTCGGCGCGGTGGCGCTGATCGCCAGCGACCTGCACGCGCAGCAGGCGCCCGCCTATGCGGGCGCCTGGCGTCTGGACGATCGCAACAGCGATACCGCCGATACCGTCAAAGGGCTGCTGCGCGAGGCGGGGCGCAATGCGTCCGCACCTGCGCCGGCTGCGTCGAGCGGCGCGCCGCCGCAAGGCGCGCATGGCAGCGGCGGTCATCGTGGCGGCATGGGGCGTGGCGCCGGTGGCGGGAGCATGGGTGGCGGGGGTATGGGCGGCGGCGGCCATATGGGCGGCGGCCATGGCGGTCGCGGCGGCAAGAACGCATCCGCCGACACCGACAAGGACGACAAGGCCCAGGATTTCCGCGGCGACTACGCCCTGCCGCCCACCCTCGAACACGATAACGTCCTGCTGGTGCAGCAGGACGCGCAGTCGATCCAGGTGCGTTTCGCCGACGGCCAGAACATGGACGTCCGCCTCGACGGCCAGCGCCGCCAGTCGCTGGCCGGCAACGCAATGGTCGCCGGCTATCGCGAGGCGGACGGCATGCGCGTGTCGATCCAGTACGCCGACGGCTCACAACTCGAACAGCACTGGAAGCTTGCGCCGGATGGCAGGCAGCTCACTGTGTTGGGTGAGTGGAAGGTGCCGGGGTTGGGGCTGGCGGTGAATTTCAAGCGCAGCTACGTCGGATTGCCGTAGCTGCGCGGACGCCGCTTACGCGTAGCGGTCGGCGAGGCTGTCGGTGGCCCGGACCAGCACATCCACAATCTCCGTCTCATACGCCGCATGCCCCGCGGTCACCACATGGAAATCCGCTTCCGGCCACGCCGCGGCCAAGTCATAGGCGTTCTTCACCGGGCAGATCAGGTCATAGCGGCCGTGCACGATGGTCGAAGGGATGTGGCGGATCCTGGCGACATCGCGCAGCAACTGCCCGGGTTCGAGGAAGGCGCGATGGCGGAAGTAGTGCACCTCCGCGCGCGCCTTGCTGATCGCCGATTCCTGCGTGCCCGCATCGGCGGGGTCGTAAGGCGTGTCGGCCAGCGCGATGCAACTGCTTTCCCACGCATCCCACGCCAGCGCGGCGGCCAGGCGCACCTGCGGATCCGCATCGTCCAGGCGCTTCCAATACGCCTCCACCATGTCGCCGCGCTCCGCTTCGGGGATATGCGCCAGATAGCGGCTCCATTCCACCGGGCGCACGTAGGACGCGCCGCCGCCCAGTTCGTTGAACCAGCGCAGTTCCTCGTCGCGCACCAGCCAGATGCCGCGCAGCACTAATCCAAGCGCGCGTTCCGGATGTGCCTGCGCATAGGCCAGCGCCAGGGTCGAGCCCCAGGAGCCGCCGAACACCACCCAGCGCTCGATGCCGAGTGCCTCGCGGATGGTTTCGATGTCGGCCACCAGATGCCAGGTGGTGTTGTCGCGCAGCTCGGCGAACGGTGTGGAGCGGCCCGCGCCGCGCTGGTCGAACAGCACGATGCGATAGCGCTGGGGATCGAAGAAGCGGCGGTGATACGGCGACACGCCCGCGCCCGGGCCGCCGTGCAGGAAGATCACCGGCAGTCCGTCGGGATTGCCGCATTCCTCCACGAACAAGGTATGCAGGCCATCCACCGCGATGCGCTGGGTCTTGTACGGCTCGATCTGGGGATACAGCTCGCGCATGCGCTTGGCTCCTTGGCGATCGCGCGAGCATAACCCGCGCGATCGGTGGGCATTCAACCCAGCGCGTTGGCCGTGTTGCGCATGGCCTGCGTGATCGGGCGGTTGGCGTGCGAGGTCTGCAGCACCACCAGGGTGGTGGTGTTGATGCTGGGATGGATCTTCAGCAGCCGGTCCAGCACGTTCTCCAGGTGCGGCACCGACATCGCCACCACGCGCAGCAGCGCGGAGTCCTCGCCCGCCAGACGGCGGCAGTCCAGCACTTCGGGAATGCCTGCCACCAGGGTGCCGACGCGCGCGCAGGTGCCGCCGTCGCAACGCAGGCGGATCATCGCCTCGATGTCGTAGCCCAGCCGGCGCGGGTCGATCTGGGCACGGTAGCCGGTGATCACGCCGGCCTCTTCCAGGCGCTTGACCCGCTCGGCCACGGCCGGCGCGGACAGGCGCACCTTGCGGCCCAGCTCGGCGTAGCCCAGGCGGGCGTCGTGCTGCAGGGCCTCCAGGATCTGCCAATCCTTGGCGTCCCAGGACGGTTTCGAATCGTAGGTGAGAGCGTTCATTGGATAGTTCGATCGTTGGCGAAACATGCCCATCCTACGCTGATTCATCATTCCGGGGTGAGCGGCTCCGATCTACGATTTCTCTCTGTTTCCGCCCCAGGAATCACCCCCATGAGCACCCCGGAACGCCTCGACGGGCGCGCCTTGATCTATATCGGCATCGCCCTGCTTACCTGGTCCTCGGCCTATGCCGCGATCGCCCACGCACTGGGCTCGTTCACCCCGGGCGAAGTGGCCTTCGCGCGCTTAGGCATTGGCGCGCTTTGCTTCGCCGTGCTGCTGCTGGTCAAGCGGGTGCCGCTGCCGGCGCGCAAGGACTGGCCGCAGCTGGCCGTGCTCGGCGTGCTGGGCCTGACCGCCTATCACCTGTGCCTCAACACTGCCGAAACACGCGTGGCCAGCGGCACCGCGGCGATCATCATCTCGCTGATTCCCGCCGCCACCGCGGCGCTGTCCGCGGTGTGGCTGCGCGAGCGCTTGTCCGCGCGCACGCTGACCGGCCTCGGCATCGCCCTGCTGGGTGTGGTGGTCGTGGTGCTGGCCAGCGGCAAGGGCGTGAAGTTCGAACCGATGGCCGCGCTGGTGCTGGTAAGCGTGGTCTGTTCGGCGGTGCTGTTCGTCGGCCAGAAGCCGCTGTTCGCGCGCAACAGCATGCTCGGCGTCACCGGCTTCACCTTCTTCGCCGGCGCGCTGGCCGCGCTGCCGTTCGGCCTGGGCCTGCCGCAGGCGCTGGCCCACGCGCCGATGGCGCATATCGGCTCGCTGCTGTGGCTGGGCATCGCGCCCACCTTCATCGGCTATATCGCGTGGAACGCGGCGCTGCAGCGCGCCTCCGCCTCGCAGGTGAGCAGCTTCATCTACTTCTCGCCGCCGATCGCGGTGCTGATCGGCTGGGTCTGGCTGGGCGAGCGTCCGGCCCTGCTCACCGTGGTGGGCGGCGCCGTCACTGTCGGCGGCGTGATCCTGGCCAATGCGCGCAAGCGCCCGGCCGCGCCGGCAAACACCGCATCGATCGCGGCGACCCCGGCCAAGCAGTGCTGAGGCGGGCATGGCGCTGATCGACCTGGCCAAGGCCGCCGGTGCCTTGCCGCAGGCGTGGACGTCGCAGGTGCTGGCGCGCTTCGGCGATGCCAGGCTCAAAGTGGTGCGGATGGATGAGGCGGCATATCCGGACGAGTGCCACGATTACCCGGAAGGCTTGCTGGTGCTCGACGGGCAGATGCTGCTGGAGATCGGCGGCGAAGTCGTGCGGGTTGGCGCTGGCGAGCTTTATGTGGTGCCGGCGGGGATGCCGCATGCGGTGGCGGCGGGGAGCCGGGGTACGTTGGTGATTCTCGATACCTGACCGTTTGGACGAAGGCGGTGTTACTTGGCTTGACGCAAGCCGATCTCTGCCATGTCGCCCGATGGGACGCTCACCCAGCGTTCGTCCCCTTGCTTCGCCGAGGGCTCAGGGATCGGGCGGCCCTCGTCGATATATCCCCATAGCGACAGGACCAGGGCATCCACCGATTCGCGTAACGCTTCTTCCGGTGAATTTCCAACGCTATTGAACGCCGGCAGGTCGCGGCATGTAGCGATGTACGCACCATCGGCAAGGGCGAGCTTGATTGCGTACCGCACGGTTGCTCCGGTGTATGTGGACGGACCGGGAACATAGTGGAGCGCCGCCAGGGATGTCTGTCAGACATCCCTGAATTAGTGCGTGGATTTTTACGGCTGCATTCCAGCCCCGCGTCGGCTTACGCTTAGCCGTCAATTTCCACACCGCACGGAGAGAGGCCGGCATGTACACCCTCTACATCGCCAACAAGAACTACTCATCCTGGTCGATGCGGCCCTGGGTGTTGCTGCACGAGCTGGGCATTCCCTTCGACGAAGTGATGGTGCCCTTCGAAGGCAACCATAACTGGGCGAACTTCCGCCGCTTCGCGCCGAACGGCAAGGTGCCGTGCCTGCACGATGGCGACACGGTGGTGTGGGATTCCCTGGGCATCGCCGAATACCTGGCGGAGCGGCATCCCGGCGTGTGGCCGGAAGATCCCGCGGCGCGTGCCTGGGCGCGCTGCGCCGCGGCGGAGATGCACTCGGGCTTCGGTGCGCTGCGCGAGCACGCCTCGATGAGCTGCGGCATCCGCGTGCGGCTGTTCCATCAGCCGGAGGCGCTGAAGGCGGACCTGGCGCGGCTCGACGAGCTGTGGGGAGAGGGACTGCAGCGCTTTGGCGGTCCGTTTCTCGCTGGCGCGCATTTCACCGCGGTCGATGCGTTCTACGCGCCGGTGGTCTATCGCATCCAGACTTACGATCTCCCGGTGCAAGCCGCGTCCGCTGCCTATGCGGCACGCCTGCGCGCACTGCCTTCCTGTCATCGCTGGTACGAAGAATCACTGCGCGAACCCTGGCGCGACACCGACCACGAGGACCACACCCACCTCGCCGGCGAGTGGCTGGAAGACCTGCGCGCCGCCGGTTGAGTCGCTTACTTCTTGGTGCGCCCCAGCGAAGCCATCGCCTGCACGGGCGCATCCGGCGACACGGCGGTGGTGAGGGTGAACAGCAACTCGCTGTCGTCGCCGGGGCGCGACCAGGTGTAGCTCAGCGTGTGGATCGGGCCGGTCGGCGACATCCCATGCTCGTCCTTGTCCGCGGCGGCGGTGAGCGGCGGCGGGCTGGTGGATACCAGGTCCTTGAAGTGCTTTTCCACGCTCACATCGTCGGCGTGCTGCGCAAACACCGCGCAGATGCCGTCGTCGCGCAGCGACACCACGAAACGCCCCTCGCCCGGCCCTTTCTGCGGCCAAGCTTTGCCCGGTGCGCCGCCGAGGAAGAATCCGGCGGTGGCGGCCGGCAGCTCAGGTGTCTTCGCCGCTTCGAATTCCGCTTTCAGTGCGTCGGGCTTGGCGTAGTGCTTCATGCACTTTTCCGCGTACAGCTTGACGAAGAACGCCGCGGCATCGCCGTCCTGGGCAAGGGCGGGCGCGGCGGCGAGCAGCAGGGCAAGGCCGATCGGCAGGATACGCATGGCGGTCCGGGGTGGTTGGCGCGTGCGCGCATTCTGCCGCAAGTGCGTGACGGAAGCGTCAGGCCGGCTGGGTGGACGCCTGCGCCGCACGCCGCGCCTGCCAGCGCGCCAGGCCCATCAGCGCCACCGCCACGGCGATGAAGAACAACAGCACCAGCAATGCGTTGATCACCACCTGCACGTAGCCGAGATTGGTCACGTCGAGGAAGGGGTAGGGATACCAGCCGTCGAGCGCACCGCGCGCCAGCGCATAGGCGAAGTAGGCGGCCGGATAGCCGAGCCAGGCCGGAATCTGCCGCCAGGCCAGCGACGCCTTCGGTACCGCGAGCCACCAGTACGCCAGGAACGCCAGCGGCATCGCGTCATGCAGCGTGGCGTCGGCAAACAGCTGCCAGCCTTGCGGATGCCACAGCTGCCGCAGCATCACGTTGTAGACCGCGCTCACCACCACGATGCTCATCGCCGCCGCCGTGCAGGTGCCGGGGCGGTTGAAGAAGCGGGTGAGCCAGCCGCGCGAGCCGATCGCGCCGGCGGTGAAAGCCAGCGCGACCAGGATATTGGTCAGGATCGTGTAGAAGCCGAAGTAGATCCACGTACCGGCCAGCACGCCCTCGCCTTTCTCCATGGTCAGCTGGATCGACAGCAGCCATTGCAGGATCAGCGCGAACCACCCCAGCGCAGCGGCCGCGGCGGCAAACAGGCGAAAGCGTGTGGGCATGCCGACTCCGGGTTGCGATCAGGCGCCGGCGAGCGCCTGCTCGCGAAGCGCGTGGCGCCGGCCCGCGGCAGCATACAGCCGCACCAGGAACGGAATGCCGATCAGCAGAAAATCGTTCCAGCCGGGCGCGAACCAGGCGGCGACCAGCGACAGCGTGGCGGCTGTGGGCAAACCCCACGAGCGCCAGCGCGCCGCCGTGACTTCTTCCGGTGGCACGTCAACGCGCACATAGGGCGCGCGCAGGGCGATCGCAAACAGCCGGTTCTGCAGCAACCCCGCCACCAGCAGGGTCCCCGAATAGAACAGCTCCGGCACTCGCGCCAACGGATTGGAACTCATCAATGCCGTGGCGAACGGCATGAACGCCACCGTCATCAGCAACAGCAGGTTCGGCCACATCAGCTTGGGGCTGTAGTCGTTCAGCATGCCGAACACGCGGTGATGCGCCATCCACAGCATGCCGATCACCAGAAAACTCAGGGCGAAGCCGAACAGGCTGGAACGCAACTCGGCCAGCGCCTGCCAGTACAAGGCGTCATCGACGCCGCTGACATGCGGCACATGCACCTCGATGATCAGCAGGGTGATCGCGATGGCGAAGACGGCATCGGAGAAGAAGGTGAGGCGTTCGAGTTGCGAGGTGTTGGCGCTCATGCGGTGATGCTCCCCTGGATCGGCGGGATGCTGCGGGGAGTCATGGGGGCTTGTCCAGCGATGCGGTTGGGGGCGCCGCGCCGCTGGCAAGCGATCCTCGGCGGCCTTCGCAAGAAATTTCTTTGCAGGCAATAACTTGCGCGTTGCACGGACCTGCCCCAATCGCTAGCGTCTGCGTCACCCATGCGCAACGCATGGGCAAGGGGAAACGGGGTTGGTGATCGGTCGCACGCGCAAGCTCGTGGGTTGGCGGTCCTGTGCGGGCGATACCCGCATCCCCGGGCTTTTCGAAACGCTGTCCGCCCCGACGAAGAACGTCGTCAACGGCGTGACGAGCTATACCTGGTTCGATATCGACGAATTCTGCGGTACCCAGCGCTGCAGCGAGCTGGCGGCGGGGCCGACACATGTACGTGTCGACGCCGGAAGTGAGGGTGAGCAAATGAAAACGATTCTGCGTTATCTGGTCGTCGTTGGCCTGAGCGTCATGGTGACGCCGTTTCCAGCGCTGGCGGACAGCTCGCAACAGTCTTCGATGGAATCCATCGAAGACTTGTATAAGGCCCATGAGGTTCTTGCGCACGTCCAGGTGACGGGGGCGCATCTGCTTGGCAATAAGCTCTTCTGCTATCAAGTCAGAGTAATAGAGAAATTTAAGGGCAATAAGTCCGACATGCGCTTATTTACTGCGATCCAGAGAGCCACGGTGGGCGATGAGTATCTGATTGCAGCGGACCAAGCTGATAGGCCCGTGAAGGGCTGCGATGGTGCGACAAACCTGCATAGTTCGAGCGGTGAAATCTTTTACCCCATATTTCGCGCCGGCGCGCTCGGCAACGGAGAGCAATGGGTTGCCCTCAAGGGTGTGGCGGTGAACAAGTTGAATGGATCACCAGTCATCGATGGTAGCGATCTGTGCCAAGTCAACGTGGGAACTGCAGAGCTGATGAGGGCGTGCGATGTTTTCGGGAAGATCGTTCGATGGGATGTCGTATCCAGCGTGCTACTGAAGATGAAGCACCAGTGGGGTGGGGGCGAAGGCTGAAATGTTCATTTGCCGTGGCGGCTCTGTGGGACGTTGATATATGCGCCGGCAAAAGCGGCTAAGGAAGGTCCTAATGATTGCTTTAAGGTATGCGTGTCGGTTTGCCGTGGCCGCGCTTCTGCTTCAGCCCGATATCGCGCGCAGTGAAGAACTGCATGCGCAGTTCAGATACTCAGAAGATGCAATCACAAAGAACGATCTTCTTTTGGCGAAGGGGGCTGATGATCCGCTCCAAGGCCCTCTGTCCAGAGCGGTGTCGATGGGGCACGCGGACGTGATCGTTCTGATGCTCAAGGACGCGGCTGTGGTTCGCAATGAGGGGCCTTACGCACTGAATTTGTCCGTGCAGCAGGGGCGGCTTGAGATAACTCAATTGCTGCTCGCATCCGGGGTTTCTCCGAATGAGCCAATCAAGGGTGGGTGGTACCCCTATGCGGAGGCCGCGAAACAAGGCGACGTATCTTCAATGTGTTTGATGCTGGACTACGGGGTCAACGTGTCGTTGAAGAATGATCGAGTGGGCAACTTGGTGATGGCGCTAAGCGGTCGCCACTTCGACGCGGCTGTGCTGCTCATGCTGTCGGGCTATGTCCCTGATGACTCGGAAAAGAAGAAGGTCTTGGGACTGGGCGACAGGTGGGGAGCTCGGGAGCTCTACTCAGCCGTGATGAGTATCAAGCCGAATGAAGGGAGTCTTTCGCAGCAGTGCAAGGCGGCTGAGAAATCCTGGAAGTCGGTCATGGCTAAATGACAGCGAAGCTTCCAGGAAAGGACGGGATAGATCCATGAATCGCTGGATCAGGTGGCTGATGGCGCTGTTGCCAATGATGGCTTGCGTGCACGCGTCCGGCGTCGAGTTTCGATCCACCGCATGGGTGGGAGAACAGCAATATCGGTTCGATGTTCTGCGCGATGGCGACCAGGCTGTTCGGCATCTTGAGGTGACGTGCAAACCGGGCTGCGCCGGCTGGTCAGCTTATCGCGAGGACTTTATCGACAGGCCGCTTTACCTCATGCAGCCCAAAGACGGCGCCGACCGGGTCGTGAGCGTGTGGCTCACCGGCAGCGCTTATCGCATCGTCGTCTATCGCCTGGGCGAGGCGGGCGTCCATAAAGTCCTGGACCGCGGATCGCGAACGCCGCCGGCAATGTCGTTCGATGACAGAGGGCGAGAGGCGCTGCGCTTGTGCACACCTTCATGCACGGTCCTGCGTTGGTCGGACGACAGGCATGCGTATGTCGGGGCATAGGCGGTGGTCGCCATGAGAATGCGGACGCTCCGAAGCCGGGCCGTGCTGTTCGTTGCCTTGTTGACGTCCGCCGGGCTTGCTTCGGCAAGTGACATCGCCATCCATCTTCGTCGGCATGGCGCCCAATACGCAGTGGAGATCGTCAATACCGCCCACGATACAGTGAGGATCAATCACGACATGTCGATGGCTCCCGTGATCGGGCAGTTGCAGTTCAGGATCTTCAAGCGAACCGAGGAACTTGGCATGCGAGGAGACGTCAACGCTAGCATGGCCACCGAGAAGTCGTACGTCAGCTTGCTTCCTGGACAGTACTTTGGCGGCCTCTTTGATGCGGATTTACTCCAGGCCATGTATGGAATGTCGGGTGGCTGTTACTCAATCGACGTTACTTACTTCGATTCGAGGGCTGGGGATTTCCATGGATATGACAAGAAAGTGACCTCGAATCGATTGAAGGTTTGCGTGCCTTAGATTAGTTATGGCCAGCGTAACGACCAGGGGAATAGATTGGCACCGCCGACTATTGATGGGAGTCGCACTCGTCGTCGCCACCACGACGGACGCCACCGACTGCGGCGGCACCGCCCAGCACGCCTTGCTGCATCGGACGGAATCGCTGGTGATATCCCATGTACCGATGGAGCCGGTGATCGGGGAGATGCCCACTCCGCAGGGGACATGGGAGTGCGCGCGGGTCACGTTTTCCATCAACGCACGTGGCGAACCGATCGACTTGGCCGTTGCCGAATCGTCCGGAGACATGGCCTTCGCCATGGCTGCGATGCGCGTGGTCAGGCAGTACCGCTTCCGGCAGGAATTCCTGGGAAGCTTTCGAACCTACAGCCTGGTCATCCAGGGTGTTGCGAACAAAATGTCGCCCGACTATTTCCGTGGGACGGGAATTGCCATGCCGTCATCTCGGCCTTCGCATTGAACAGGAAAAGTTCTATGGACCGGGATGAGGTCAATTCAGCCTTGCTGTGTTCAAGCGCTTTGACTTCGCCGGTTGGTGTCTTTCCGTACCCTAATTCGAGAGGGCACAGATGAGCAGGTCGACCAGGATGTGCATGAAGAGTCCGCTCTTGCTGCTACTGATGCTATTGCTCGGCTTTGGCGCCGATGCTTATGCCGGCTCATGTGCGGAGATGGGGCACAGGTATGATTCGATGCCCTCGCATGCGGATGGGCTGGTTGCGAGGCGGAGTGACTTCAGTGTGCCGTTGCATATATTTGATCGATTCGAATCCCAAGCTTGCGCGATAGTCTCATTTCATATCGATGGCTCAGGCGGTGCGTACGATGTAAGGGTCGCTTCGTATCACCCATCTCAAGGTATTGGCCGAGCGGCGATGGAGGCACTCAAGGGTTATGAATTCACGCCGGGAGACTATGGGGACAAGCTTTTCGTCCTGATGCTTAAATACAATAGATTCGAACTCAAGTAGGTAATCCCGGTTGGATAGGGTTTGCCGACGATGGCGACGCACGGCGGTGCATCATTCATTTCACTTCAGTTGTGCGGACCATCGAAATAGGATTTCAAACCATCTCGTTTGAGGTTGTGAATTTTGGCCAAGTCAGGAAGTGCATCGATTTTTAGCCGCTTGATCCGCGACTCGAGCACGCCGAGCTGTAGAGCGAACGGCTAGGGCGCTTCTAACCATGAAATTCTCGAGATTGTTCCGACTGTTCGTTGCCTTGCTTCTGCTATCGGCACTGTGTCTCGTGTTATTGCAGTACCTCGACTACCGTCTCATTCGCATACTTCTCTACGTTTTCTTTCTTTCGGGCGTCGTCACTTTTATGTCGATGTATCTCTTGAAGGTCTTGGGGAAGCTGGACAAGTAGCGAGATGCATCCGCGTCGGTGATGGCGTTGGTCTGGCTGCTGTGGAGGTGCTGACTCGCCATGAATTCGCGCCCGGAGACTATAGAAGCGAGCCTTTCGTCCTGATGCTTGAATGCAATAAATTCGAGCTGAAATAGATAGGGTGACGAGTCAAGCTGACGATCGAAAGCTGCCGTCATTCCGGCGTAGGCCGGAATCCAGTGACTGAAGTGCTCGGTTTTAGCGCTATCGCTCAGGTGTCCCGTCTTTGCTCGTACGGTCCAGGAAGCAAGCGATGGATGGGGCGCGGCACAGCTGAGTCGTGTCGCTACTGGATTCCGGCCTGCGCCGGAATGACGGTGAAAACGTACGCAAAAACCTACTGATGGGTGGCTCTTAAATGATGGTTGAGCGGACCAGTGGCGAAGTGGTTCGGGTTTCCATTGATCTCAACTTTGCGAATGAAGCAGCGAAGTCGTTCGATTTCCTCGGGGGGTTCGGTTTTGAGCGGCTTCAGGTTGACGCCACGCTCGTTCGATACCGGAAAAGCGGCATGGAAGTCGATGTCTATCGCGGAAGGAAATCGTTCGAGTTGAGTTTTAAAATCTCGTTTGGTGGAGAGAGATATTCGCTACAGACAATCATGCGGGTATCCGATCCCGTTGCGGCGAATGCATATCGCAGGTATGCGGCCACAACCTTGGAAGGACTGCGGGAGGGACTTGAGCAGCTGAGCGCAATGGTCAAGACATTCGCGCCAAGAGCTCTCCGTGGCGAGGCCGAGTTCTTTGCTCTTCTCGACGAGAAAAAACATACCTGGTCATATGAATACGCGCTAGATGTGCTCGCGGAACAGGTGCGTCCCATGGCCGAGTCGGCTTTCAAGCGGAAGGAATATTCGAAGGTGGTGGAGCTGTATGAACAAGTCCTTCCGCTATTGACTGCGACCGAGTTGAAGCGGCTCGACATTTCCAGAGCCAGAGCCGCTCGAACATAGATCGCTGAAGTGCTGTATGAGCCTCGGCGTTGCGCTCCGCCCGGCCTCTCACCCCAACCCTCTCCCCGGGGGAGAGGGGGCAGGTAGAGGGGGTTGGTGGGTTATGGCTCGGTTGGAGCCGCGTCCGCCGCTCGATGTCCCGTCGCAGCGCGCGCTTGCTGCCACTGCATCCGCATATGGGCTTGCGTCGCACAGCGCGTGCCCATATCGACGAACGCCGCAATGCCTTCCAGCATGATCGGCAGGCGATGGACATCGATGCTGCCGCGCTCGTCCACCAGCTCGGCGAGCAGCTTCAGCGAGTTGTAGGCGTAATGCAGCCATTCGGTGGCGTCGTTGAGCAACTCATCCGGACCGGCGCCAGGGTCGGAGAAGTAGTTGGTGTGGCGGATGATCCAGGGTTCGCCGAAAGCGTTGTTCATAAGCAACTCCTTGCTAAGCACCGCAACCTCGCTCCGTAAACGGCACGCCGCCAACAGCACGGCGTGCCGCGATCACACGGACTCGAGGGTTCACCGGTGGCCCAAAGACTGGGCGCCGGGCGGCTTGATTGAGGAAGTGGGTGGCGGGATCAGGGATTTCCCCATCGCACACGGCGACATGCCGGGTAGGACGGCTCGGAAAATTTCCTACGGAAAACCCTTAAACCGCGGTTCTTCAACCGTGTCCGCGGTGTCGTCGGACGGCCCGGATGGTCGGTGGGGGTGTCGCCGTGGGGATCGGCGAGCGAGGAAGTGCCGTATGATCTGGCTTAGCCATGATCAACTCCTTAGACAGTTGGTGATGGTTAGCGGGTCAGGGGTGCTCTAACACCCTTGGCCCGCGCTCTCACAGCATTGCTGCCATGGCTGCTCGCGACGCGCATTCGAAACACACCGCGAGCAACGCCAACCAAGCTATCAAAACGAATTCTGGCTGTCTGTAGGACAACGCCTGCATCTTCGGGTTGGCATGCATGGCTGCTCCTGACGCATGTCATATCGTCGCGATGACGCCGGCTATTGGTGAGGTTCCCGCCGGCATGGTCATATACGCACTATCACCAGCGCGCCGGACTTGTGGGCCGCCACCACGCCATGGTGAAGTTGCACACCTCCACCCCATCGCGGCCCCACGGCTGCCGGAGTCGGAGACCAAGGGGACAACTGCAAAGCAACCATCGCATGTGCGGGCCAGAGCGGCTCCGCACAGAGGCGATGGCGGCTCATCGTTCGATCGAACACCACCAGGAAGGGGAAGGCGGCATGGGATTTTGGGGCGCGATGATCATGAGTTTCTTCGGCACGTTCTTCGCCATCGCCAGCATCATCCAGCTGGAGGGCGCGCGCAGTCCGTATCTCGTGATACCGGTGGTCGTGTTCGCGGCGTTCGCGCTGTATGCGCGGCGCGTGCATCGCGCGGTTTCCAGCGAAAGGCAGGTGCATCAGCTTACCGAGCGGGCGCAGAAGGTGGTGCGGTGGGCCAGCATCGGCGAGGGCGTGGGCATCCTGATCGCGATCAACGTGGCCAATAACCTGGGCCATCCGGAACTGAAGCTTGCCGCGGTCGCGCTGGTGGTCGGCCTGCATTTCCTGCCGATGGCGTATGGGATCCCGTTCTGGCAGTTCTATGTGCTGGGCGTGGCGCTGATCGTTACCTCGATCCTGGGCATGTACATGGCGCAGCCGGTGGGCAATGCGTTTGCCGCGCTCGCGGCTTGCGTGGGGTTGTGGGCGGCGGCGCTGCTGGCGATGCGGCGCGAGGTGCGCGGCGTGCTCGTGGTGCCTGCCCACTCGTAACGCGTTCTTTCGCAGTCTTGCATCGGAAGGTGCAAGGCCGTGGCGGCTGGATAGGTCCGGGGTGTTTCAAGCGGGAAGCGCGCGCCGATGTGCGCTCCGTCGCGCTCGCTGCCGTTGCAAGACACGGCGGCGGGTTTTATGGTCAACGACGACCCCAGTCCCCATCGCTGAAACATCTTGCGACGGGTTAACCCTCGCAAGATCCGGCCGCCGCCATGGGCTACGCATCTCCCGATTTCATCAGTCTGCTCGCGGATTCCGTCGCCGGCGCTCGCTCGCTGGAAGAACTGGTGCGTCCGCTGCTGGAACTGCTGCAGGCCGTGACCGGCCTGGAGTCGACCTATCTCACGCGGATCGACGGCGCGGCAGGCATCCAGCACGTGCTGTACGCGCGCAACAGCTTGCGCCTGCAGATTCCGGAAGGCCTGGAAGTGCCGTGGGAAGGCACCTTGTGCAAGCGCGCGCTGGAGGAAGGGCGGCTCTACACCGACGACGTGGCCAATTGCTGGGCCGATTCGGAAGCCGCGATGGCGCTGGGCATCGCCACCTATACCAGTACGCCGGTGCGGGTCGAGGACGGAACGCTGTATGGCACGTTGTGCGCTGCCAGCGGCGAGCGCAAGCCGCTGGCCGACGGGGCGGAGAAGATCCTGCACATGTTCTCGCGGCTGATCGGCCAGCAGATCGAGCGCGAGCGGCTGGTGCATGCGCTGCGCCAGGCCAACGACTCGTTGGCGATCAGCGCGCTGACGGATACGACCACCCATCTGCCCAACCGGCGCGCACTGATGGAAGAACTGCGCCGGCGCCTGGCCTCGCTGGAGCGCGAAGGCGGCGCATTGGCGGTGGCCTTCGTCGACCTGGACCAGTTCAAGGCGATCAACGACCGCCATGGGCACGAGGTGGGCGACCAGTTCCTCGCCGCGATCGGCGGTCGCCTGCAAGGCGCGTTGCGTGCGGGGGATTTCGTGGCGCGGCTGGGCGGGGACGAGTTCGTGGTGCTGTCGCATACGCCGCATGACAGCGATGCGGATGTCGCCGCCAGGGCCATGCGCACGCGCCTGCAGGTCGCTACTACCGGGCATTTCGGCCTGGCTGGCGCGACGATCGATTACGCGGGTCCGAGCATCGGCATGATCGTCGCCGCGCGCGATGCGCGCGATGCGGAAGCGTTGATCGCGCAGGCCGATGCGGCGATGTATGCGGACAAGCGCTCGCGCAAGGAAAACCATCGTAGGTTGGGGTGAGCGCAGCGAACCCCAACAGACCTTTGCCGTATCGCGATGTTGGGGTTCGCTGCGCTCACCCCAACCTACGCAAGTGCCTTACAGCTTGTAGGCCTTGTGGATCGCCACGATGCCGTTGGTGAGGTTGCGCACCTCCACCTTGCCGAAACCCGCGCGTTCCATCATGCCCTTCAGCGTTGCCTGGTCCGGATGCTTGCGGATCGATTCGGCCAGGTACTGGTAGCTGTCGGCGTCGCCGGCGAACAGCTGGCCGAGCTTGGGCAGCACCTTGAAGGAGTGGAAGTCGTACAGCTTGCCGAACAGCTCGCTCTGCACCTTGGAGAACTCCAGCACCAGCGCGCGGCCGCCGGGCTTGAGCACGCGGCAGATATCGGCCAGCGCCTTGTCCTTGTCGGTGACGTTGCGCAGGCCGAAGGCCATGGTCACCGCATCGAAGCTGTTATCCGGGAACGGCAGGCATTCGGCGTTGAGCTGGGCCCAGCGCAGGCCGCCGACCAGGCCGCGGTCGGTGAGGCGGTCGCGGCCGACGTTGAGCATGGCGGCGTTGATGTCGCCCACCACCACCTCGCCTTCCGCGCCGACCACCGGCTTGAGCAGCGCGGCGATGTCGCCGGTGCCGCCGGCCAGGTCCAGCACGCGGTCGCCCTTGCGCACGCCGCTGATGGCGACGAAGTGGCGCTTCCACAGGCGATGCACGCCGAACGACATCAGGTCGTTCATCAGGTCGTAGCTGCTGGCCACCGAGGTGAATACGCGGCCGACGAGCTTCTGCTTGTCGCCGAGCGGGACGTCGCGGAAGCCGAAATGGGTGGTCTGCTGATCGCTCATGAGGAAGGACTCGAAAATGTATGGGCCGCGCTCAGGCGCGCGGCTCCTGGTCGCGCTGCGCTTCGGTATCGACCGGGCGCACCGTTTCGTGTTCGTGGGCGTGATGTTCGGCATCGACATGGCGGCGATGCAGGTCTTCGGCGGAGGCATCGTCCGGCACCGGTGCGGCGACAGGCGGCTCGGCCACGGCGGGCGCGGTTTCCTTCTCGCCGGTTTCCTTGTCGCTGTCACCGCCGGGAGTGATCTTGAGGATCGAGTGGCGCACCTCGCGGGCGAGGATGACGCGCGCATCGCGCACCATCACTTCCAGCGCGGCGTCGTAGTCGAGCTTGCCGTTCCCGTCGGTCCAGATGATGCGGCTCTCGCGCAGCTTCTGGATGAAGCCGCGGAACAGCGCCTTGTCGAAGAACTCCGGCGCGGACAGCTCGTCGAGCAGGGCCAGGCGCTGCGCGGTGAGCGTGCAGGCGTTCTCCAGCTCGGCCGGGGTGAGCACGTGCGGGCCGTTCTTCACCAATGCGGCAATGGTGATGTAGTAGCGCTCGAAGGCCTGGATCAGGCTGCGCGCGATCACGCGCAACTGGTAGGCGGCATCGTCCTGGCCGGGGCCGCGCTCGAGCACGCGGCCTTCGCCGCTGGCTTCCAGCAGGCCGCGGCGCACGAAGAAGTCGATGGTGGCCTGCACCTGCTGGCCGAAGCCCTCCGTATCCCACGGCAGGAACAGCTCGCCGCGGATGAAGGGGTAGATGATGCGGCCCAGGCGCAGCACCGAAGCGCGCGTCATGCGGCGGTTGTTGAGGAAGCAGCAGGCCACCCACGCAGCCGTGGCCTGCAGGTGCAGGACGTTGTTGCGGAAGTAGCTGAGCAGCACCGCCTGCTCGCCGTCCGTGGTCAGCACGTCGCCCAACGGATGGCGCACGCGGCTGATCCAGCCCATCTGCTCGCCGTAGGCGATGATGCCGGCCGGGTCCATCGGGGTGAGCGTCATGCGGTCGGAGTAGGGCAGCTCTTCCAGCAGCGCCTTCATCAGCTCGAGCTGGGCGAGCAGGTCGCTTTCCGCCATCGCGTGCTTGGGCGTGGCCAGCAGGGCCAGCGCCAGCAGGTTGATCGGATTGACGTCGGCGGCGCGGTTGATATTGACCTGGATCTGTTCGGCCAGGTTGTCGACCACGCCGTTGAGCCATTCCGGCTTGGCATCGGGATCGGCGCTGGCGGCGCGCCAGTCGGGGCTGGCGGCGTCGAGCAGCGGGTTGAGTTCGATCGGTTCGCCGAAGTTGAGCGCGACGTGGCCGTAGCGCTGGCGCAAAACCTTAAGGCCGCGCAGCAGGCCGATCAGCGATTCTTTCTCCTTGGCCTTACCGGAGAGCTCGCCGACGTAGCTCTTGCCTTCCATCAGCTTTTCGTAGCCGATGTACACCGGCTGGAACAGCACCGGGCGTCGCGGCGCCCGCAGGAAGGCGCGCACCGTCATCACCAGCATGCCGGCGCGCGGCGCCAGCAGGCGACCGGTGCGGGAGCGGCCGCCTTCGATGAAGTATTCGATCGGCACGCCGCGGTCGATCAGCTGCGCCAGGTATTCGTTGAACACTACCGAGTACAGCGCATTGCCCTTGAAGCTGCGGCGCAGGAAGAACGCGCCGCCGCGGCGCAGCACCGGGCCGATCACCGGCAGGTTGAGATTCACGCCGGCGGCGATGTGCGGCACCACCACGCCGGCCTGGTGCAATTGATAGCTGAGCAACAGGTAGTCGGCATGGCTGCGGTGGCAGGGCACGTACACCACTTCGTGGCCCGGCGCGGCGGCGCGGACCTTGTCGAAGTGGTGCATGGCGATGCCGTCGTACAGCTTGTTCCAGAAGTTGGAAAGCAGGAACGACACGGAACGCACCACGGGGTGCGAGTAGTCGGCGGCGACTTCCATCGCCATGTCGTGTGCCTTGCGCCAGGCCTTGGCCGGGCTGATGTTCTCGCGCGCCGCGGTGGCGGCGATGGCGTCGCGCACGGGCTCGGCGTTGAGCACGGAGTCGACCACGGTGCGGCGGTGCGAAAGGTCCGGACCGATCACCGCCGCGCGGATGCGCCGGAAATGCGTGCGCAGCACGCGGGCGATCTTGCGTGCGAAGCGCTCGGGCTGCTGGATGTCGCCCGCCTCGGTCATCACCGAGCGCAGCGACACGGGTGTGGAGAAATGCACCACGGTGTCGCGGCCGTTGAGCAGCAGGGCGAGCAGGCGGCGGAAGCGGCCGACCATCACCCAGTTCTCGGAGAACAGCACGCTGAACCAGCCGGATTCGCGGTTCGGCGCGCGGCCGACATAGATGGACACGGGCACGATCTGGATGTCGCGCTCGGGGTCGGCTTCGAGCGTGCGCACCAGCTGGCTCAGCGTTTCGGTGGGCGCGCGGTGACGATTGCGGCCGAACAGCCAGCCGTCGCGGCGCACCAGCGCGAACATCGAGCGCCGGCGGCGCGTGCCCTGCAGCGGTTGCATGGGGCTGGGCAGGCCGGCCTCGCGGCAGGCGCGCTCAAGGATCAGCGCGTCGGAAAAACCATCGCGCTCGACCACGTAGCACACCGGCAGGCCGGCCTTGAGCAGGGTCGCGGGTTCGGCCGGGTCGCGCCGCAGGCGCAACCAGGGTTCAAGCAGTTGCCCGGCCAGGTTGAACCACCAGGGCGCGCGGCTGCGGGCGGGAAGTTCCGCGGTCGACATGTTCAGCATCCAGGCATTGTACCGGGTGAAGAGCTTGAAGCCCCTCTCCCACCGGGAGAGGGGTGGGGGTGAGGGTACGGCCGGAGCGCAAGAGTGATGCGCACCGCTCCGCCCGCACCCTCATCCGCCTGCCGGCACCTTCTCCCGGCGGGAGAAGGATTCTAGCGGTGTAGGGTAATGAGCTTTTAACGCTTGTCCGATGCGGGCGTTTGAATCGAAGCCGGATGTGTACTGCTGGCAGGCGCAGGCACGCTGGCGACAACGGCGGGCATGCTGAGCCGCTGGTGCGCATCGCGCACATTCTTCAGCAGATCCTCGCTGTACCAGCGGCCGTCCTGTTGCATCAAGGTGGATTCGGTACTGAGCGGCTTGCCCAGCAGTACGTAGTCGATCTTCACGCGGGCGTAGCCGTAGGCGTTCTCCAGCGTGGTGACCTTGACCGAGTCCAGCGCCTGGTCCAGCGACAGGCCGTAGGTCGCGAGCACGTCCTTGATGCCGAGGTAGCCGGCGCTGTACTTGCGCATCGCCGTATCGAAATCCATCGCCTGCAGCTGGTCGGCGCTCTTGATGTCGAGCTTGCGCGCGGTGGCGACCAGGGTGGCGATGGATTGCCTGGCCTTGGCCTGGTCGAACCAGGCTTGCTGCTGCGCCCACGGCACGACCACGTCGAGCACGTCGTTGGCCTGCTTCTTCTGTGTCTGCGTCATGTCCTTGCGCTGGTCGATCGCGCTGCGCGCGATGCCTTGCATGACGCCGATCATGAAGGGCAGCTGGTCGCTGTACTGCTGCTGCATCTGGACCAGCTTGGGCCTGGCCTCGGCATAGAGCTTGTCTTCGGCGCCGGGCTCGGTGAACTCCTTCATCTTCGCTTCGAACTGCGCGCGGTCCTCGGCGCCGGGCAGCTGGCCGGGATGTTCGCGCGGCCAGTCGGTACGCAGGGTGGCGTAGTCGGCCGGCGGCAGCGCGTGCTTCCAGAAGCCGGCGAAGTCGCCGGCGCGGATCAGCTTCACCTCGTCCTGGATCGCCTCCTCCGGCGTAGCGCCCCCGGAGAGCTCGGCGTCCTTCTGCTGGTCTTTGTCGTGGCAGGCCGACAGTGCGGCAAGGGCGAGCAGCCCGAGCAGAAGGTGACGGAGCGGTCGGTGACGCATGGGAAGCAATCTCGCGGAGTGGAGCGCCAGTCGGCTGGGCGGCGATGAGCGGCGGAGCGTAAGGGCGCCCGCTTTGGGGAGACAAGGGCAGGTCGTCCCAGTTCCGGGCCACGTCCACGATCCGTGAACTTCATTACGGACGATGGGGGCCGGACAAAAGAAAACCCCGCGGGCGTTGGGCCTCGCGGGGTAATCCGGCAGAGCCGGAAGGGAAATGGCCTTGCCCGCAGTATCTGTGGTCAGCAGCAGGGTCGGCGCGGCGATCTTAACCGCATCCTGAAAGCTAAGGCAACACTTTCGTTTGATGCGCTAAGTCATTGATTGTTCGTGTGCGAAAACCTCAATCCACGCGCAACGCATTGACTTTCAAGCGATGCCGCTCTTCACGGGGAGCCGCCCAGTCGTTGTTGAACAGGGCCGGCTCCCAGGAGCCGTAGGTCGGGTTCGGCAGCACGAACCAGCGCGTGCCGATCCAGGCCATATAGGGCGCCATGACCTTGCCGCGGCCCTCGGCGTTGTTGGCCAGGACGGTGACAAAATCGCCGATCTGGTCGCCAAACTGCATCAACACGCGGTATTTGCGACTGATCTGCTGGCGGCGGCAACCCTTCTCGGTACCGACCTGCTCGCAGTCCTGCACGAAGGTACCCAGGCCCAGGAAGGCCTCCGGGCCCGACACCGGCAGGCCGGCCTTGCGCAGATTGCCCAGGGTGGCCTCGTCCAGGTCCTTGGCGCGGTTGGAGACATAGAGCACCGCGATGCCGTGCTTCGCCGCGAACTGGGTGAACTCCACCACGCCGGGCAGGGCACGGGCGCGCTGCTCCTTGCACCAGGCGGCCCAGTCGGCTTCGTTGAACTCGCCGCCGCTGCGGACCAGGCGTGCCTGATAGGGCGAGTTGTCCAGCACGGTCTCGTCGATATCCAGTACCACCGCGGGCTTCAGGCCCTTGACCGGGGCGGCGCGGTCTTCCTTGGTCAGCGCGTCCCAGCCCTTGTCCTTGAGCGCCGGCAGCAGGCGGGCCTGGGCGTCGCGGTAGGTCTGCAGGTAGATCAGGTCGTGCTCGATCGCGGTCTGGGTCCAGGCCACGGCATTGAGGTTGTCGTCAGCGGCGGGCTTGCCCGCGTCGGATGCCTGCGCGACCGGCGCGGAGGTTGCGGGCTTGGCGGTGTGCTGCGCCGAGCAGCCGGCGAGCAGGACGAGGGCGGCGACGGACGCCGTCAGACGAATACGCATGGGTTTCCCTGTAGGTAAAGCGAACAGAAGAATCGCCGCAGTTTACGACACGGGGAAGACCGGGCTGGCTCCTGGTGGCGGCCACGCTTTCTGAAGCGTCGTTCTGCCTCCATGCCTTTCCGGGCTGGCGACCGCCATGCGCTGCTGACAGACTCAGGGCCCCCTGGACTGACCCGCCCCCGCATGGAAACCAGCCTGCCCCAGCCCCGCCAGCCCAGCCTGCCGATCCGGATCACCACCTATGTGCTGGCCGGCGCCGCCCTGCTGCTGGTGATGCTCCTGCGCCTGCTGCCCGCGTTGTTCGCCGGCCTGCTGGTCTACGAGATCGTGCAGTCCACCGCGCCCCTGCTCGGCAAGCGCGTGCCCGGCGACCGCGCACGCGTGCTGGTGGTGGCGCTGCTGGCGGCGATCGTGGTCGGCCTGCTGATCCTGCTGATCCTCGGTGCGTTGAGCTTCTTCCGCACCGAACTGGGCAATCCCGAACTGCTGTGGCAGGACCAGCTGATGCCGCTGGTCGAGAAGGCCCGCCAGCAGCTGCCCGCCTCGATCGTGGGCTGGTTGCCGGACAGCGTGGACGAACTGCGCGTGATGGCGCTGGAACTGACCCACAAGCACTCGGTGAGCCTGCAGTCGCTGGGCAAGGAAACCGCGCGCGTGCTGGTGCACATCATCATCGGCATGGTGCTGGGCGGCATCGTCGCGCTCAGCCGCACGCGCCCCGCGCACCAGGTCGGCCCGCTCGCCGCCGCGCTCGGCCTGCGCTGCCAGCGCCTGGCCGAGGCGTTCCACAACATCGTGTTCGCGCAGATCAAGATCTCGCTGATCAACACGGTATTCACCGCCATCTTCCTGCTCGGCGTGATGCCGCTGATGGGCTTCCACATCCCGCTGGCCAAGACCCTGGTGGTGATCACCTTCATCGTCGGCCTGCTGCCGGTGATCGGCAACCTGATCTCCAACACCGCCATCACCATCGCCGGCCTGTCGGTATCGCTGGGCGTGGGCGTGGCGGCGCTGGGTTTTCTCATCTTGATCCACAAGCTGGAGTACTTCCTCAACGCGCGCATCGTGGGGACGCAGATCCGCTCGCGTGCCTGGGAGCTGCTGGTGGCGATGCTGGTGGTGGAGGCGGCGTTTGGGTTGCCAGGGCTGGTGGCGGCGCCGATTTACTATGCTTATTTGAAGAGTGAGTTGGAGGCGGAGAGGTTGATCTGAAGCGGCGCCTGCATGCGTCCGATTGAGCTGCCGAAGATCCTTACAGCTCCGCTTCCATGACCAGATTGAGTGAGCCTCCAATCGACGCCGCATAGCCGCTGGACCATTGCGTGCCTCCGGACACTGAAAAAATAAGGCATACGAGTCCCGGATTGATCACACCCAGCGAGGGGTCGCTCGTGCTGGATGCCGCACCGCTCCAGCGGATGGGCGATCCCAGGCTCCTCATCGAGGGCGATGTCCGCATGGCGGTTGGGAGCGGCAGGGGTACGAATGTATTGGTGGAGCTGTGCTGCGTGCCCACGCCAATGCCGGTGCCAATGGCCGCCTTGAATGCATAGCAGTAGCGGTTGCATAGCTGCTGTTCGATGGCCTGTGGCCGCACGTCGAAGGACGTTGCTACATCGCCGGTCTCGAGCTGGATCTGAGCAAAGTCGAAGGTGCCGGATTGCTGGCCAAGCGAATTCGTCCTCGCGTTGAAGTTGCTTCCGGCATCCATCCACAGCGCAATCTGCAGAAAATCGTCACCGTTTGGCCCGATCGTGCTGTTACCCAGGGCAGGTATGTCAAAGGTTGCATAGAACTTCTGCCAGCCGCTGGTCAGGTTGAAACTGGTGACGCCGATGCCATTGACCGAAGCCGAGCCGCCACTGCCGAACATCTGCGTGGCCTCGAGCGCGATCCTCCTTGCAGCATCCGCCTTGGCGTAGAACGACACGGTGACTCGCTTTCCGGCCAGCGCGGCCACGCTTTCGATGCGCTGCGCCAAGTAGCCAGAATTGCCTGCGCCTGCCACGGAGGTGACGGCGCAGCGCATGTAGCAGGAGGGATTGTCCGGCACCGCGGATTGGCCGGTCGCAAAGGTTTGCCTCGAGGCGCCGATCGTGGTTCCCGTTTGCTGGAGCAGGAAACGGTCGGCGCTGTATCCGCCGGAGGAGAAGCTGGTGCCGCGCTGCCAATAATCGAAACTGCCGTTGATGATTCTGTTCTTGAAGGTGCTGACATCGGGCGTGTAGGCATACAGCTCGCTGAAGTTGGCTTCGGCTTTCTGCCAGGCGACGCGATTGGTGTCGCCGTCTATGCCGTCGGATTGGGTGCCAAGGTTGATGTGTTGCTGAGGCATGGTAACGCTTCCTGTGATGCTGCTCATGAGGCAGCCAATGAGTTGAGTGCAGTGGAATCGCCATGAGCTTGAGGCATGACGAGGAGGCCGCGTTCCGGCTAGAGGCCGGGAGGCCGAGAAAGCAAATGTCTGGGCTGCAGCCGTAGCTAACGCAAGCTGCGTCGCGCCGGACTTGCTTATAGTGAAGCGGTTTGGAAGGACGTAACGCTGGCCTGGAACCACCAGGCCATGCTGTCGGCGAGGCCGCTCAGGTAGTCAGTGCGCGCCGAATCTTCGAATACAGCACGCGCGTCCACAGCCACTGGAAGCCGAACATTCCCAGCAGCGGCAGCACGCCCAGCATCACCATCAGCACGATGGCTGCAGTCTGGTCCATCGATTGGCCACCCAGCGCCAACACCAGCGCCGCGACGCCTACACCGACTGCCAACGCATAGGCGAACACGAAGGTCAGTACGCCGGCGCCGAGCAGCCTGCCTGCGCGCAGGCGCGACAGGTGGCGCGGCAATGCCAGCCACGCGCCGCCGAAAGCCAACGCGCCGGCCAGCAACGCCCCGGCCCAACTGCTCAGCCAGACCACCGGCGAATACGCGTCGAAGGCATTGGCGAGTGGCAACAGCATCGACACGCCGAGCACCGTGCCCGCTGCCTGCATCCATGCCGCCAGTCCCGCCGCCCGCAAGCGCAGGCCCGATTGCGGAGGCGTCGCGATCGCATCCTCGCGGCACACCAGCAGGGCCAGGCGCCATGACGACCACACCTGCAGCGGGGCGATGACCAGACCCAGCACGAACATCCAGATCCGCAGCCAGGAGCCCATCTGCTCCGGCCCCATCAGCAGGAACAGGCCCTGGTACAGGAACATCGCCAACAGGCTCCACACCAGCAGCCCGCCGGCGAACACCCCCGCCAGCAGCAGCGGCCGCCGGAACGCCCATTCCTCACTCCGCTCGCCGCGCCACTGCGCGACCAGGAATGCCAACCCGCCATGCACCAGCACGCCTTCGCCGACCGTTCTGATCGTCATCGCCACGAAGGAGAGAATCTGCTCGTTGTCCGACGGCGCGCGCAGCACCATCATGCCGAAGGTGAGGCAATGCCAGACCAGCACCACCAGCATGGAGGTGATGGCGGCGAGCCAGGGGAGATTGGAGCGCTGGGCGGGATGGAGCATGCGACGTCCTTGTGCAATAGGCGCCGCACGAAGCCGGTGCCAAGTAGAGGTTGCACAACCTAGCGGGAGCGAGGCGGCAATGCCAGTGCGTTCGGCCCCGGCCGGGTCACGGCCGTTGTTCGAGCACGGCGATACGTGCCATGGCCCGCTGCAGAAGATCGTCGGTGTGCTTCCACGCGGCAATGACGTAGGGAAGCAGGCCGACATAGTTGACGTTCTGCAGCACCGGTTCGTCGTAGGCGACTTGCGTTGGCGGCTTGTAGCCGACGGGTTCCGTGCCGGGCTCATAGGGAGTCGTATCGCCTTCGAGGCGCACAGACCGGCGCACCGCGTCTTTGACGCCTTCGACGAGCAGGGGAAAAGGCTCCGCCAGTTCATGGGCGATCACGCCCGCACGACGCGCAGCGTCCTCCGGTTCTCGGTCGTCCCTGTATTCGACAGGGCGCACGGAGCGCAGGCTCGATGCGGCCATCGCAGGGTCGATGCCGACGACATCGCGCTTGATCCGATAGTCGGAATTCTGCGTCAAGGTGCCAGCAAAGACGGCGTTGCCGCCTTCGAGGAACTGGAAGGCGTTTTGCGTGCTGCCCACATGCATATGCAGCTGCGGTGCCGAGGTTCCGGATCCGCCTTCATAGACATCGATGGCCGCCAGATGGCGTACACCCCAATGAGTTGCGCGGGCCAGCATGTAGGCGCAGACGTTGTTCATCGCGTCGAGCTGCAGGGCTGGCGTGCGGTTCTGCGTCCACTCGGGCCAGGAGCCGCCGATGCCGCGATCGGTTCCGGTATTCGATACGCGGTAAGAGAACTGTTGGTAAACCCCGGTCTTGCCGATGCTGCCGAGGAAGACCGGGTTGGAGCTGGTCAGAGCAAGGTCGGCGGTGGCCTTGGCGGTATCCGCCGTTGCCTTGGCGGTGTCGGCGGCCGTCTTGGCGATATTCGCGGCCTGGCCTGCGCTGTTGGCCGTGGTTTGAGCGGTAGTGACGCGGCCGTCGAGATCGGTGAAGTTGTAGTTGCACTTGTCCAGAGCGGTGCGATTGGTGTCGCCGTCCGCTCCCTTGGGAGGAGTGCCTAGATTGATGATCTGGATGGTCATAAGCGATCTGGGAGATGTAGCCAAAAAATGATGGCGGACAGCAATCAAAGTTCCGCGTCAGCGGTCCAGTGCGCGCTGGTGTTCGGCGTGGTAGTACTGCCGCTGGTCGAAGCAAAGATATAGAACGATCCGGTGCCGACAACGCTCAGTGAGGCGGATGTGTCGATGCCGCTGCCGTCGGTCATCATGCCGGGAGTCCCTGTGGCGTACCCATACGGCGTCACCAGGGGCGTAGCCCGTTTCGTGGTCTTGAAGTAGGCCATGCTCCCCACCTTGTATTGTGCGGCTGGGACACCGGTCATATAGGCAACGACGGAGCCATTGGCATTCCTGGTGCCGGTGGCGACGCCGAGGTCATAGCTGCGCTCGAAGTAGCGCTGGCACAGCGCGAGCTCCTGGACGGCTGGGCGCGGATCGAACGCGGTCGCGATGGCGCCCAGCTCGAACTGCACTTCGGCGAACTCGAACCAGCCGCTCTGGTAGGGGAGGCCACTGCTGCGCGCGGCGTAAGTGGCTCCAGAGTCCAGCCAGAAATGCAGAGCTGTCGAGTCGTTGCCGCTGCCAATCGTCTTCCCGGTCAGGGCGGGCACAGTGATGGGGACGACATAGCGGCGGAACACCGTGCCGATATCCAGCAGTGGTCCCTGCGGAAAGCTGTCGTTGGGCGACGAGCCGCTGGAGCCATACTGGACTTCGATTTCGATGCCCAGTTTCTTGGGTACATCCGTGCGACACAGGAACGACAGCATGGCCTGCCTGCCGGAAAGCCGCTGCGCGCCCTCGATCTTCTGCGACAAGGTTGCATACGAGCCGGTTGTTCCACCCGACGTCACGCCAACCCGCGTGTAATAACGAGGATTGGAAGAGAAGCTGGTGTCGCCCAGAGTCACCAGCTGCTGAGCCACGCTGTTCGCCGAGCCGCCGCCAGACTGCGTCAGCCAGCGATCGGCGCAATAGCGCTGGCCGATGACGGCCGACGGCAACGAGGTGGCCCGCTGCCAGATGTCGAAGTTGCCGTTGATGAGCAGATTTCTGAACGACGGTGCGCTCAGTGCGCTGCCATAGATCTCATTGAAGTTCGATTCCGCCTTGCCCCAGGCGATGCGATTCGTATCGCCATCCTTGCCGTCGGATTGAGTGCCAAGATTGATGTGCTGCTGTGCCATTTGGAAGTCCAAGTAAAGAAGCCGCTCTAGGCGGCCTCAGTTAGGTTTCGCGTTGTAGGTGTTTGCACGCCGGGTTCGGAACTATGCTTAACGCGGATATCCAAGCGGACCTTGTTCAAAGGCCGGTAACATCGCATTCGAGTAGCCATTGAGGCTGCATACCGGCACGTGAGGAGATGTTTACACCCGATCCGGGATTGGCATTGGCGATGCTCTGGCAGACAGCTATCTCGGCATTATTTCCATTGAGCCGCATGGAAACTTTGGCCGGCTCACGCCAGAGCGCCGAGCCCACTGGAGTGCCAGTAAGGTATTGGGCATACATGCCTGGATCTGAGAAGGCGATGGCTGCTGTGGAAGGGCTGGCAAGGGCGAAAGGATAAATTGATCCGGTACCTCCGGCATCCGGCCAGAACATACTTCCGCCAGCGCGAATCATTTGCCGGATACGTAGAGGGCGTTGCGCGGCATCGTAGGTTAGGCGTCCATTCGAATCGAAGAGTTGCAGGCCAATATTGCCGTATGACTGGATTACTGGCACAAATGCGTAGTAATCGCAGGACGTTGAGCCGTTTGGCATGAACCAGTTGAAGCCATTGGGGCCAGCGCTGGTGATGGTGGCGAAGCTCGCGCCTCTCAGGAAGACGATGGATTGCCCTCCCCGCGGATTGTCCCAGTTGACGAATCCATAGCTTCCCGCGGCGCCGGCATTTGATGTCGCAATGAATGTTCCCTTCTTTACTAGAACAAGATTGGGCCAATCAGAATCAATGATGATGGACCCGTTGTCGGCAATCGCTTGAAATCTGGCTTCCATTTCTTAGTAGCTCCCATACCAGATGGTAATCGGCGTTTGCGGCGTGAACTGACCGAAGAAGGTCCATCGAAGCGTTTTTCCGCTTATGTTCCAGGAGAGGCCAAGCGCATACGGTCCATATGGTGTCGAGCCTAATGAGGGCAGCGTTGGTGCAACGATGAACGGCGTGCCCTGGTCGAGAAAGGGAAGATCCAGCGAGCCAGGGGAGCCTGTGAGAGTGACCGTGCCGATAAGACGGGGTGACACATAGGAGAGATCGAGAAGGACGTTGCCCGCGGCATCAAACGCTTGTAGTCCAGTAGCCATCACCACATCCCCAGACGAACGCGCAGGGTTCCATTTCCATCGAACACTTGAATAAGCTGGTTAGTTATCGACAAACGCCCACCACCCGAACCGTTGAGCTCGAAGCTGTTTCCACTCTTGCTGATCTTCCAGCCGCGTACACCAGCTACATAATCAGTCGACTGTATGAAGTCGCCGATCTTTGCATTGTCGATCCAGCCGTCTCCGATCAGGGCTTGCTTGATGTAGGTCTGCCCGTTCTGGATCACGAATGGAGTAGTGATCTGGCCGTTGGTTGAATTGATGACTGCAAACCGATCGGCCTGGAACAAGACCTGAGACTGATAGGAGCCATCGGGCTGCTGCTCCACTCCGAGGCCCATACCAGCGCCATAGATGTGCCCGTCAGCGGTGACCTGGCATTTAACTGTCCATGTGGCGCTGACCTTTCCGTTAAGATCCACAACCGCCTGTGATGTCTGCTGCACAGTGGCGCTTGTGTCACTCACGGTGGCCTGTACCAGATCTACACGCGACGCCATAGCTCGATCACCATCCTGCACGGCATCAAGCAGCGTCCATGTACCAGCGAAGTGCGAACCGTCACCAGCCCATTCACTTGCGTCACCTGCCATATCCGGCGTGGCGAGCTTTGCACCCTCCAGGATCTCCTGGCCCAGCTGGGTCTGCTCGATCAACCCGGTAATGACCGGCTCATAGTCGGCGGCACTGGCGCTCGCCTGGCCGGGCAGGCCGGCTCCATCGGGATAGAACGTACCGACATTCCCGGTCTTGTCGACCAGGCGTACCCAGAAATAGAACGATGCCCCCGCGGCCAGCCCGTCGATCTCCAGCGAATTCTGCGGATAGGCCAGGTCCGCCATCTTGGTGGCGTCCTGCAGGTTGGCGGTGTTCGAGCGCCATACTTCCGTGCGCTGCGTATCGTCGGTGCCGGCGGGGAAGCTCCATTCCAGATGGATGCCCCACACCTTCGGCGTCGCCTTGAAGGTGGCCACCACCGGCGGCGCTCCCGTCTTGCCGAGGATGTCGGTCGGCGCCGACAAGGCCGGCATCGACACCACGCCGCCAGGACTGACGGCACGCACCCGCGCAACGTAGGAGCCGGTGTAGATACCTTCCACGTCGAGCGACAAGCCCGGGGTACGCCCGGCGCTCACCCACTCGCCATCGTTGCGCCGCCACTCCACCTGGTAGCCGGTAGCTCCGGACGCCGCATCCCAGGAGATCGTCACCACATTGGTGGCGATGCCCTGCGTGATCACCACATGCCCATTGAGCTGCACATTCGCCGGCGGCGCCTGCGTCGAGGCGGGCAGCGAGCTGATCGGCGGGATCTGGATGATCGCGCCGTTGTCGATCGCCGCGAACTTGTCCGCCACGTGCTGCAGCGCCGTGATGGTGTAGCTGATCTCGCTGGAGGACTTGTCCTCGGTCACCGACAGCACGCGATAGGTCTGCGCGGCGAGCGTGTCGCTCTCCACCACCCATACGGCTTCCGCTTCCGGCTGCACCGAGAAGCCCGGCGCGGCCACCGAGAGGCGCACGCCATCGATGGCGGTGATGGTCTGCGTTTCCGATGCTCCGGTAGCCAGCATGACCGTCAGGCGATCGCCCGCCGCCACCTGCTCGGGCGCCTTGTCCACCGTCACCACGGTGCGCGTGGCGTCATGGATGCGCCCGCCCTGTCGCTTGCCGGCACGCGCGGGATCCGTCACGCGGATGATCTGTCCCGGCGCGGCGACGGTACCGTCCAGGCCGACCTTGAAGGTCACCGTGTCGGTTTCCAGCCGCGAGGTAAGCAGCACCCATTGGCCGGCACGCTGCGCCTGCGCCTGCGAAGTGCAGCCAAAGGCCGTAAGCGTAGCCTGTTGGATGCCATAGCGGGCCAGGCCCGTACGGTCTTCCACGTACTCGACCTTGGCGCGATAGAAATCGCTCGGGTCGTTCCAGGTCACCAGCGCGGTGGTATAGCGCGTCTTGCGCGTGCTGGCCGCGTAGGTGAACTGGCCGCCGATCACGTTGGCCGCGGTGTAGGCATACACCGGGTCCGCCGGCATGTCGGCCGAGGCGGTGATGGCGCCGCCGGTCCAGAACGAGATGCCGCGGAACACGCTGGCCAGGTCGCTCAGCAGCTTGTACGCGTCGCTGGCGCTCTGCAGGAACACGTTGCAGGTGAAGCGCGGCTCGGCGCCGCCCTTGCCGTCGCTCACCGGCTGGTCGCAATACTGCGCGATGCGGTACAGCTCCCACTTGTTCACCTGTGCGGCGGTGACCAGGTGACCCAGGCCATAGCGCGGATGCGTGGCGAGGTCGTAGTAGATCCACGCCGGGTTGTCGGTCCACGCCGGCTTGAAACTGCCGTCCCACACGCCGCTGTAGCTGCGCGCCAGCGGATCGTAGTTGTTCGGCACCTGGATGACGCGGCCCCACAGATCGTAGGCGCGGCTGGGGATGTTGCTGAACTGTGCCGCGTCGCCGGAGATGCCCAGCAGCGCGCTGTTCGGATAGCGCAGCTTGGCATCGATCACCTCGGTGTAGCTGTCGATGGTGGTGATGTCGGCGATCGCGGAACTGTTGGCATTCGCCGTGATGCGCGTGACGCGCACGTTCCAGCCGTTCTGCGCAGCGGGAAGGTCGATGCGGTGGCTGCGCTGGTACTTGCTGGTGGTCTTGCCGGTGATCGCGCCGTTGTAGGCGAGCTGCCAGGCGCCGGCGTCGGTCTGCACCTCGATCTTGTACTGCACCGAGTAACCATTGATGTCGCCGTTGGACGTATTGGCATTGGACAGGCCCGGCACGCCGATGGTGATGCGCACCGCCGACAGCGAGGTATTGCTGAGCGAGCGGATCCACGGCGTGCTTTGCTTGAGCTCCACGCCGACGCTGATCTCGTTCTCCACCGCCGGATAGCCAGGCACTTCCTCCTGGTCCTGCGTGCCGGTGCGCGTTTCCACGTGCACGTTCTGGAAGTTGAGCGAGCCGTCCGTATTGGCCAGCGGCGTCTCGTCGAGATAGATCGACTGCAGCCCGTTGACCAGGCCACCGATCTCGCCTTCGCTGACCAAGTCCAGGATGCGGAAATAGGCGATCGAGCGCAGGCTGTCCGGCGACTCGACGGGCGTGCGCTGCTTGCCGCCGCCCTTGGCGCCTTGAAGAGTGGAAGTCATGTCTACCTCTCGTAGAAATTCTTGAGCACGCGGCCGTTGAGATTCACGCCACCGCCGACACCGGCGGTGGCCGGCGCATAGTCCTCGGCATGGATGCCGGCGGAGACCACGGCGGAGCCGACGATCATCCGGCCGTAGAGCACGGGAACGGGGTTGCCCTGGGCCTGCGTATTGACGGCGCCGTTGAAGACGTAGCTGGGTTGGTTGTCGGGGCGGTCGCTCATCTTCAAGCCGCGAGGTTGCGGCGACAGCATTTGGACCACGCCGCCGAGCATCATCCCGAGGCCTGCTTGCATCATGTAACCGCCGATGCCGGCGCCCGCACCCATGGTCCAGCCGGAGATGAAGCCGCCTGCGACGAATAACACGGCGCCTGCAATGATGTTGAACAAGCCGCCGCTCTTGCTGCCAAGAAGCATCGGCGCAATGCGGATGTCCTCGCTTCCCGAGGGCCGGGAGAGATCCTCCTCATTGAGATTGCGTTTGCCGACGAAGACCGCGAAGCCCATGCCGCGATCTTTGGCTTTGAGAAGGAATTCGCCAAAGCCGCGAAGCTGCGCCGACAATGCAGCAATGGCTTCCCCGGGTGCATTGGAGTCGAGCGCGAGCCTGAATGTTCTACCGAACTTCGATCCGAGTACGCCATAGAGGCGCACAGTGCGTAGTTGTTGCATTGAATTCACCGTTCAATAAAAAGCCCCGCGGGAGCGGGGCTTTCGTGTTTGTGTGGGCTGTCGGATCGCCTCATCTCGCGTGGCGTGCCACCAGTCTCGTGTTCTCCAGCCAATACCCGCCATACACGTCGCGGCTCGAAAGCCGCCCATACATGTGATGCAGCATCAAGCCATCGCCGAGATAAATGCCGGCATGGTTAGGCACGAGGTTCCGGCTGCGAATCTGCATCAAGATCAGATCGCCGCATTGGATATCCCCGACAGCGACAGGCGCGAATCCGGCAGCGGCGAGATTCTCCGTATAGAGATCGGAGCAACCGTCATCCCACCAGTTGTCGTGCCGCACCGGGTCCGGCAACACCAGCCCCCATTCGCGCGCATACCAGTCCCGGCACAAGGTCCAGCAATCCAGCACGCCGTGATGGAACGGCCGGCCGACCAGAGGTGCTTCATAACCGCCTGGCTCGATACAGGACAGCTCGCCCGCCTGGGGCGGGCCATCTGCACCGGGCGTCACCGACACGATCCACCACGGCAACCCGGATGCCTCGCACGCCACCCGGTCGCCTTCCGACGCGCGCGCCGGTGCATCGGGATGCGAATGCATGACGGCAACGATCTCGCCGGCCTCCTCGGCGTCCGCGTAATCCTCGGCCGCGAGCACGAAATGTTCGCTCGGCGTAGTGGCAAGGTTGCGGCAGGCGAGGTAGCGCTCGCGCCCCTTGACCACCACCACCAGTCCGCAGGCTTCGCGCGGATAGTCGGCCACTGCATGGGCGCGGAAGGCATCCAGGGTGGCCGGGTTCATGTGCGCAACAGGCCAGCTGCAGGATAGCTACCGAACGGAACCGGGTTGTTCTGGCCGAAACGCAGCTTGCACGACGACAACCGCCCACCGCACACATCCTGTGCCGGATCGCTGGTCGGCGTGTCATCCGCCTTCGCCACGGGGCCGCCGCTGTAGCCGCAGTAAGGCCCGCGATAACCGCCGCGCTGCAGCCAGCTGCAGCTGTTGGCGATGATCGTGCGCCCCGGCAGCTGCTGCTGCCCGAAGTCCAGCGCGCTGGCCAGCTCGAACTGCACCACCTGGTTGGTCTCGCTGGCCTTGCGCTCGAGGAACCACTTGTCCGGCGGAAACTCCTGCGTGGCATCCGCGGTGGGATTGCCATCGGCGAAGTTGCGCGCGTCCAGGTAGCGACCGAAGGTGCGGTGGCGCACCAGCAGCGCGCCGACCAGATCCTGGTAGGCCAGGCACAGCGCGGTGATGCGTCCGTCCACGTTGCCCACGCTCAGCATCGGCATCGGCGGCTTGTCGGGATTGAGCTCGAAACCTTCGGCCTGGATCGGCCAGGGCGAGTACTCCAGCCCCTGCCACCAGATCGAACCGACCTGCGTATAGCCGTGGAAGCGCAGCACGTCGGCTGCGCCCCCACCGGTGATCGAGCGCGCGTCCAGCTCGAACAGCTCGACCTCCGCGCCGGGCTCCAGCTTCTGGATATCGGCGTAGATGGTCATGGCGAGAACACCTGCTGGAAGGTCGCCGACAGCGTGTAGTAGCCGGCGGCGCGCGGCACCAGCGTGTAGCCGGCGCAGCGGAACAGCGACGGCGCACCCAGTGGCGGCGTCCACTGGAACGAGGCAGCGCCGGCATGGCGATCGAGGAAGTCCTTGATCGGCGCCATATAGCTGCCGTCTCCGTCGAAGGACAGCGGCCAGCTGTCCACGCGGTTGTTGATGCCGTCGGTCACGGTCTGGGTGTAACCGTCGCCGAACTGCGCGCTGCGCACGCGGAAGGTGGTCTGGCCTTGCGGCTCCACCTGGGGAATCCACCCGAAGACTTCAGGCATGCTGCATCCTCCACAAAATGCCGCCCTGGCGCTGCTCGCGCGCCATGACTTCCTTGACCTTGCCTTCCACCATCGATGCGAGCTGGCGGCCGGCGTCGTCGCTCTGCGCCTGCGTATCGCTCTGCGCGTTACCGTTGGCGCCGACGTTGACGGTGATGCTGATCTGGTTGTTGACCCCGCCACCGCCGCTGCTGCGGCCGCCGCGCACGCCGAGGCGTCCGTCCGGCCCGCGGGCCAGCGGCATGATCGCTTCGGGTCCGGCTTCGCCCATCAGGCCGGTGCCGGTGGCCATGGGGAACAGGGTGGGGCTGTTGACGATGCCGCCGCGGGCGAAGGCACGCAGTGGCATGCCGCTTTGCAAGGCCATGCCCTTGGCGGCCATCGGGCCGTCGAAGAAGATCGACGCGGCGTAGTTGCCCGCGCTGCCACCCGCCATCGGGCTGTAGCCGGGCAGGGCGGTCGAGCCGCCGCCGAACATGCTGCCGATCGCACCACCGATCCAGCTCAGCGCGGTGCCGGCCAGCTTGGAGATCTGCGACGCGGCGATATCGGCCGCCATCTGGCGCAGCATGGTGCGGAAGCTCTTGCCGACGCTCTTGAAGTTTCCGTCCAGGGTGTCGAACAGCATGCTGCCCAGCGAACCGCGGATCCGTTCGCCTGCCTGTTCGGCCAGGCCGACCATGAAGTCGGTGCTCTTGGCTATGTCGCCTTCGGTCTTGCCGGCGTCAGCAGTGGCATCGGCAGCACCAGGCTTCGCTCCGGTCGCGGCACCTGCTGCCTTGTCCGGCGCGGCGCCGGGGGTCTTGGCATAGCCACGAAGAAAAGCAAGCACATAGTCATTGGTGCCGCGGTAGCCGGTGCTCGCCGCATCGCCGAGCGCGGCGGTCGTCGTATCGGCAACACCATGTTTGAGGCTGCCGTAGAGATCGTCGCGAACCTTGATGCGTGCGGTGCGAGCTGCCTTGCCGTCCGCGTTGAAAGCCGCCATGACGTCCTTGGCGAAATCGTCCTTGATCTTCTGCGTTGCCGCGCTGACGGTCTTGTCGGTCTCGCTGGGCTTGGCCGCTTCCTTGGAAGCTTCCTTCGCTGCCCCATCGGCCGCCTTGCCGGCACTCTGCGTCGACTTGGTCGTCGCATCCATTGCCTTCTGCATGTCGCCCAGCGACTTGCTCGCCTTGTTCAAGGCGGTCACGAAATTGTTGAGGCTGTTGCTGTCGATATCAGCCATCGCTGCGTATCCTGTCGAGCATCATCAGCGCTTCCACCTCCCAGCGATCGAGTCGCCGGGCGGTGAGCTGCGTCCAGTGATGGAGTTCGGTATGGGTGAGCGGCGTGGGCAACTGGCCCAGCCACTCGGCCAGGTAGGCCAGTTCCGCCGGGCATGCCGGGCGCTCGGCCAGCTGGGCCGGCAGGCGGCCCAGCTGGCGTTGCACCGCTTCGAGATGCCGTTGCAGCGGCTGGCCGCCCGCGCCGGTGGGGCGGGCCAGCTGCTGCTCCGCCTTCAGCCAGTCGGCGAGCTGGCGAAGGCGTTGCCGAAAAAAGCCGGATCGTCGGCGCCGGCGCGATCGACCAGCTCGGCGATCTGCGGCGCTTCGCGCAGGAACGCCTGCACGTTGTCCGTCACGCACGGCTCGTCGAAGCTCCACGCCGAGACCAGCGCGGAACGCACCGCGAGCGTGCTCTGCTCCAGTGCCGTCTCGAGTTCCGCTTCGCCGGCCTGGGCCAGGCGCGCGACCTGTTGCATCGCGTCGTCGCGCGCCTGGCGGAACGCGTCCGACCAGCGGCTGCGGATCTGCAGCCAGTGCTCGGTGGGCGAGCCGTCGGGCAGGGTCAGTGCGATGCGGCGGCCGTCGTTGGCGCGCTGGCGGATGGCGAAGGCATCCATGCCGCTCATGCGCCGCTCCGGGTGATGCGCAGCTGGGTGCCGGTCGCACTGTCGTACAGCGCCTGGATCGGCAGCGACAGCGTGATCGGGCCGTCGTTGGCCACGTCGGCCTGGCCGCCGGTGTACTTGATGCGCGGCAGCAGCAGCACGTAGCTGTTGGTGCCGTCGGACAGGGTCAGCTCCAGCGAGCTCTCGGTCTCGCCGATGAACTTGGCCAGCAGCGAGCCGTCCAGGAAGTACGCGGTCAGCGTGCCGGTGAGGTTGCTGCGGCCGATGCTCGGCTGCAGGGTCTTGGCGCTGCCGATCACGAAGCGCGGCTCGATGCCGTTGGCCAGGTCCAGCTTCAATTCGGTCACCACGCCCAGCACTTGGCCGCCTTCCTTGATCGCGCCGCTGAGCGCGTCCATCGGACGGTTGGCGCTGGCGGCGACATAGGTGGCGCCGGCCACGATGTTGGCGTCGACCGCTTCGGCCTGGCCGATCACGTCGAAGGTGACATTGGCGATCGCGCCGGGCTGCACGTCGAAATGCAGGCCGTTGATCTCGCAGCCGGTGTAGCGCAGGTACTGGCCGATGTCGGCGAAGTTGCGCTCCAGGGTGAAGCTGGTGCGTGCGGTGCCGGCCTTCAGCACGTTGGCGTTCCAGCTGCCGCCCAGCGCGGCGGCGAACAGGTCGTCGTAGGCGCCATAGCTCAGCTCGCCCTGCATGTCGCCGCCCACCTGGACAGTGCCGTGGCGCAGGTCGGCGATCTGGCGGTCGCCGCGCAGTTCTTCGGACTGCATGGTGTTCTTGGTGAGGGCGAGCGTGGTGCTCTTGTGGCGCAGCTGGCGGAACGCCGGCGTGGCGGGCGTGGCGCCGTAGGTGGCCTCGGCGATGTAGGCGAGGCTGTGGCGGCTGCCGGTGGCGATGGTCATGCGGTTGCTCCTTGGTGGAAAGAAATGCGTGGCGTGCGGCCGCGCGGGTGGGTCCGAAGCGGACCGGTTCGAACGAAGCGGCGATGCTTCAGCCGTGGTCGGTCCATGCCGTCCAGGCGACGATCACCGACATGCGCAGCCAGCCGTCCTTGTTGGTGACGACGCTGCGGCTGGTGCTGTTGACCAGCACCGGCAGGCCGTTGCCGTCGAGCTGGCGCCCGGCCTTGAAATAGCCGCGCAGCGTGTCGGCCAGCGACAGCAGGCGGGCGATGCCGCCGCCGGTCACGTCGTTGAGGTCGACCTGGAAGGTGCCAGTGTGGCGATCGTTGCCCGCGGCGCCCAGGCTGCCGCCGACGACCGGCAGCGGCAGCATCGATACCGCGGCCCAGGGCTGTCCCGCGGTCGGCGCGAAGTCGACGCCTTCGTAGGCGGTGGGCAGGTTGAGCGCGGCGGCCTGGTAGCCGGCGACGAGCGCGGCATTGATGTTGGTGAAACTCATGGCGGGTTCCCGTGGCGGAAAAAGAAAAACCCGCCTCGGTGGGCGGGTTCGGATGCGATGCGCTGAGATGCGATGAAATGTTGCCGTTGTAGCCAGATTAGGGTTGAAAGCGCGGAAGCGTCACTTCCGCAGCGCGATGCCTGCCGGGTGCGGCGACAGGAACAGCGTGCGCTCGGCGATACGCCGTCGCAGCAGGCCGGGCAGTACGCGGCCGCCGGCATAACGCCAACGCTCGAACTCGGCGGCGGCGCCTTCGGCATCGCCCGCGTTGAGCTTGCGCAACAGCGTGGATCCAGCGAACGCATTGGCGCCGACGTTGAAGACGAAGCTCACCAGCGCATCGAATGACGCCTGCGCCAGGGGCGTGGCCACCAGCGCACGCACGGCTTCTTCGGCAGCGCGCAGGTCCTGGTGCAGCAAACCGTCGGCTTGTGCTGCATCGATGCGCACACCCGAGCGCACCTCCTCGCCCGTATGGCCGTAGCCGATGGTCCAGATGCCTGCGGCATCCAGATAGGCGCAGGTGCGCAAACCCTCGAACTGCTTGATCAGCGCGACGCCGAGCGCACTGGTCTTCACCGGCGCCGTCTTCATGCGTCCAGCCTCAGCACGCGCGCCAGGTTGCCGCGCGCCATGTGCAGAAGCGCGGCAAGCACGAGCAGGATGCCGAGCTGCCACAGCGTGGTTTCGCCGGGCGCCGCATGGCCGAGCGCGATATGAATGGCCTGGCCGCCGCTGCACACGATCAGCAGCCAGGCGCAGGCCGATACCCATGGGCGGTAGCGCGCATCGGGCGAGCGCCGGTAGGTGATCAGCCGCAGGCAGATCGACGCGGAAGCGAACATGGTGAGCAGTTCGAGCGGGTCACGCATGCGGGCCTCCCCGGCTGCGCAGCCATGCGTCGAGGTCGAAGGTGCGGCCACGTTCCAGCAGGCCGAGCGTCAAGGTGACGCCCAGTGCCGCGCCGAGGAAGGCCGCCACCCCGGAGGCCTGCAGCGGCAGCCAGCGCATCACCTCCGGTGCGGCGAGGTAGCCGAGCGCAATCGACACGCCCAGGTAGGCAAGGCGCCGCCAGATCGGCAGCTCCTTGGACGAGACGACGAACAGCGTGGCGCCGGCGAACGCGCCGATCAGCGCGTTGCCGTCCACGCCGGGCAGCGACGCGGCGACGCCCAGGCTGGCGGCCGCCGCCATCGCCATGGCGGGTTCGGTCATGAGTGGTCTCCATAAATGCGAAAGGCCGCGCATGGCGGCCTGTGAAGAAGCAGGGGCATCGCGTATTTACGCGTGGGAAGCGCGGCGTGCGTGCCGTTCGCTCATGGGCCCATGGTGAACATTTTCCTCGGAAAGTGCGGAAGCGTCGATTCCGCAGCGATGTTTTTGCAAGCGTGGCGCGTCATGAAAAAAAGAGGCCGCACATGGCGGCCTCTGCAGAAGATGATGCGATGTGTCGCTTGCCGATCGATCCCACGCTATGCATTTTCCTTGCAAAGTGCGGAGGTATCGATTCCGCACGGCATGGTGTTCATGCCGGCGCCAGCGCGCGTTCCAGGGCGCGTGCACCGCGCGTTTCCGCGCCGGCGCACAAGGCCAGCGTCCATTCGTATACCGGGCGCCACACGCGGCGATAGCCGGCTTCGTCGCGCTCGATCATCGCCGCGCGCTTGCGATCGCTCACCGGCGTGCGGCCATGGCCTTCGCAATGCTGGCAAATCAACAGGCGATCCTGCACGAACACTTCGCCGCGCCCTTCGCAGTGCGGGCACAGGCTGGGCGTCGCCAGTTCGGCCAGCACGGCCACGCGCACCGCGCGATAGATCGGCCCGACTGCGGGCCACTGGCGCGCCTTCACTTCGTCCAGCGTCTCGGTGGCGCGTTGCAGGGTGGCGCGCTGGCCGGCGCGGGTGCCGTAGGTGCCGTCGATATCGTCTTGCGCCACGTGCAGGGCGAGCTTCGCCGCTTCCAGCTCGCGGCGCAGGCGCATCCATTCGCGCAGCTGGGCCTCGCGCACGATGCGGTCCAGCTCGGCGCGCTGCAGCTGCGCGCCGTCGGGCCACCACACGGTGCACAGCACCTCGCGGGCGAGGCGGTCGTCGATCATGCCCAAGGCGCCGGCGATGTCCTGGGGAGTGAGTTCGGGCTGGCCGCCGTGGTGCACTTCGAAGCGCGCGATCGAAGGGTTCAGGCGGGCCAGGAGCTTGCGTACGTTCATCGAATTCCTCCCTGGTTTGCGATGGATGGAGCGCCGGGAGGGCGTCGGTGATCGGACGTTTCCCGTGGGACAATGATAAGTTTACTTGGCACCGTTTGTCAATTACACTTATCAGAACGACAAGTAGACTTAACGCATGAGTAACTTCGCCGAACGCTTCAAAGCCGCCCGCGAGCGCGCGGGCATTTCCCAGCGGGCCCTGGGCCGTCGCATCGGTTATTCCGGTTCGGCGATCAGCCAGTGGGAAGCTGGCGTCATCGAAGCAGACAACATCCGCGTCGCGGCGCTTGAGATGGCCGCCGGCATCATGGGCGTCTCGGTGCGCTACCTGCGCACCGGCAAGGAGGACGACAGCCGCGGCGAAGTGCCCGACGGCCTGCGCGCCGCCCAGCCGGACGTGCGCCAGCTGCCGGTGATCTCGATGGTGCAGGCCGGCTACGGCCGCGAGGCGGCCGATCCCTATCCGCGCGGCTATGCCGAGCAGAGCGTCAGCGTGGATGCGGAGCTGGCGCGCGACCTGGGCCGGCTGGCCTTCGCGCTGGAGATCACCGGCGAATCGATGCTGGAGGAATTCCACCCCGGCGACATCGTGATCATCGACCCCGCGGTGAAACCGCTGCCGGGCGATTTCGTGGTGGCGCGCATCGAGAGCGACGGCAGCGCCACCTTCAAGAAGTACCGTAGCCGCGGCCGCGATCCGGAAGGGCAGGAGATCATCGAACTGGTGCCGCTCAATGCCGACTATCCGACCATCGTGGTCAATGCGGCGAACCCGGGTAGCATCATCGGGACGATGATGGAGCACCGGCGGCGTCGCCGGCGGCATTGAGTTGTGGTGCGGGCTTGCCGCAGTCTCCACCCACTCGTCATTCCGGCGCAGGCCGGAATCCAGTGGCGAAGCGCTGCAGGAAGACGCGGGCGCCGCGGAGCCGGCCTTTCTGCTCTACGCGACGACCCTGCGATAACGCCACTGGATTCCGGCCTGCGCCGGAATGACGCAGAGGTGGCCCTAACCGCCCCCCGCCAGCATCGCCTTGATCTTCGCCATATGCGACTCGGCCGTCTCGCGCACCACTTCCTTGTCCGCTTCCGGATCCTTGCCCTGCCAGTGCAGGTCGTCCTGCGGCAGTTCGTGCAGGAAGCGGCTGGGCTGGTTGCTGTGCACCTCGCCGTAGCGCTTGGTCTTGGACGACCACGACAGCGTGAGCATTTCCTTGGCGCGGGTGATGCCGACGTACATCAGGCGGCGTTCCTCGTCGACGCGGCCTTCGTCCATGGCGCCGTCGTGCGGCAAGGTGCCCTCTTCGCAGCCGACGATGAAGACGAAGCGGAACTCCAGGCCCTTGGCCGCGTGCAGCGTCATCATGCGCAGTGCGTTGCCGGGCTCGTCGCGGTCGGCGTGGCTGAGCAGGGCCAGCTGCGCGGCGAGGTCGCCGGTGGTGCTGTCGTTGCGCTGCATGGCGCGGAACCAGTCGGCCAGCTCGCGCAGGTTGCCCAGGCGGCGCTCGCGCAGCGCGGCGTCGGTGGTGCTGGCGGCGATCTCGCTGGCGTAGCCGGTACGCTTGAGCACGGTCTCCACCAGGTCGGCCGCGCTCGCATGCAGCGAAGCGCTGCGCAGCTCATCCATCAGCGTGGTGAAGCCGGCCAGCGCAGCGGCGGGGCGCGGCGAGAGCTGACGCAGTACGCCGTCGCTGCGCGCGGCATCCAGCAGCGAGGCATTGCGCGTCTGCGCAATCTGGCCGAGCTTTTCCAGCGTGGTCGCGCCGATCTCGCGCTTGGGCACGTTCACCACGCGCAGGAAGGCGGCATCGTCGCTGGGGTTGGTCAGCAGGCGCAGATAGCAGAGCAGATCCTTCACCTCGGCGCGGTCCAGGAAGCTCAGCGCGCCGGTCAGGTGATACGGCACGCGCGCCAGGCGCAGCGCTTTCTCCAGCGGACGGGCCTGGAAGTTGCCGCGATAGAGAATGGCCATCTCGTGCCAGCGCGCCTTGTGCTTCTCGGCGAGGGTGACGGCGATGGCGGCGACGCGTTCGGCCTCGTGCTCGTTGTCCTTGCACTCCAGCACGCGGATCTGCGCACCTTCCGGGTGCTCGCTCCACAGTTTCTTTTCGTGCAGGTGCGGGTTGTTGGCGATCAGCTTGTTGGCCGCGCGCAGGATACGGCGGCCGCAGCGGTAGTTCTGTTCCAGCTTGATCACGCGCAGGGACGGCCAGTCCTTGCTCAGCTGGTCGATGTTCTCCGGGTTGGCGCCGCGCCAGGCGTAGATGGACTGGTCGTCGTCGCCCACGCAGGTGAAGCCGCCGCGCTCGCCGGCCAGGGCCTTGAGCAGGCGGTACTGCGCGTCGTTGGTGTCCTGGTATTCGTCCACCAACAGATAGCGCAGGCGCTCGCGCCAGGCGGCGCGGCATTCCTCGTCGCTCTCCAGGATGCGCAGCGGCAGGCGGATCAGATCGTCGAAGTCGACCGCATTGAACGCGGCCAGGCGCGCCTGGTAGAGCGTGTAGATCATCGCCGCATCCATCTCGCGCGGGCTGCGCGCGGCGGCAGTGGCTTCTTCCGGCGAGAGACCGGCGTTCTTGGCCCGGCTGATCAGGCTGCGGATGCCGAACAGCACGTCCGGCTTGGCGCCCTTGGGCGCCAGTTCCTTCAGGATCACTTCGCTGTCGTCGGCGTCGAGCACCGAAAAGCCCTTGCGCAGGCCGGCGCGCGCATGCTCGATCTGCAGGAACTTCAGGCCCAGCGCGTGGAAGGTGCACACGGTGAGCGCGGCGGCGTCCTCGCTGCTGATCAGCTTGGCCACGCGCTCGCGCATTTCCTTCGCCGCCTTGTTGGTGAAGGTGATGGCGGCGATCCTGGACGGGGCCAGGCGGCGGCGCTGGATCAGGTAGGCGATCTTCTGGGTAATCACGCTGGTCTTGCCGGAACCGGCGCCGGCGAGGACGAGCAGGGGGGTGTCGCAGTGCTCGACTGCGGCTAACTGTTGCGGGTTGAGCATGCGAGGTGCGCGCGGCGAGTGGCGGATGGCGATCTTATCAAATGGCGCCTGGCGCCATGGGGCCGGCGCGGCGTGCCCGCTTTTTTGCTCGTCATTCCTGCGTAGGCAGGAATCCAGTTGCGGTGCGCTTGATGGTCGCGTTACCGCGAATGTGTCTCGCCTTTCAGGCGAGTGTTTCGAGCCGCCGCCGCGGCCCGAGTTACTTTCTCTTGCTTGCCCAAGAGAAAGTAACCAAAGAGAAGGGCACCCTGCACGGCGCCCTCCGCAGCTTCGCTGCTGCGGGTACGTGAGGGCTGGCCGGGCTTTTTGACGGGACATCCGTGTCCCGTCAAAAAGGCGAGGACTCCTGTCCTCGCCCCCTTCGGGGCCTGATCGTCCAGCCCTCACCGCCGCGCCAAGGGAGTTGAAGATCAAGAGCAAGATCAAAAGCGCACAAGCGGAACGCCGCGGGCTGCGCCGCGTGCTCTCGTTGGATCTTCGCGAGTGCCTGCACCCCCTCTCCCCGCCGGGGAGAGGGTTGGGGTGAGGGGCCGGGACTCGCCCGAACCTGGGTAATGCGTCGTCAACCCCTCCCACCCAAATCAGACCATACCTATCAGGTGACTGGTATACGTCGCTGCAACTGCATATGGACGTCTATCCGCCCAAATGCAATCCTCGGCCGATATCGCCAAATTTCCATAAGGAACGGGACTTTGCCGTTTTCGTCCGGCGCGCTGCCGGAGGCTTCGCCCGGCAGAGCTTGTTCGCACTGGTATGGTCGGTTTGCCAAGGGGTGCGCTTGTACCTTGTTTTTAAGACAAATTTTCTCTTTGACGCGACGCACCAACTATGCTCTATTCGAAGTACACCTACGTGCGTGCAGCGGAGCATTCAGCGCCGCGAGGCATGCGCGTCCCATGAATTCGGCCCGGGGAGGGAAGATGGGGCAGGCAGGTACACCGGCGTTGTACGACGCCGCGTTCGAACACGACAGTTGCGGTTTCGGTCTGGTCGCCCAGATCGACGGCCGCGCCAGCGCATGGGTAGTCGATACCGCTTTCGAGGCGCTGGCCAAACTTTCCCACCGCGGCGGCGTGAACGCCGACGGGATCAGCGGCGACGGCTGCGGCGTGCTGGTGCATAAACCGCAGGCCTGGCTGTCGGTGCTGGCGGCGGAGGCGGGACTGTCGGTGGGCGAGCGCTTCGCGGCTGGCCTGGTGTTCCTGGATCCGGCGCCGGGCGCGGGCGCCGAAGCTTGCACCACCCTGGAAGCGTTCGTGCGCGAGGAAGGCCTGCGCGTGGCCGGCTGGCGCGAGGTGGCGGTGAATCCGGAGGCCTGCGGGCCGCTCGCCGCTGCGGCGCAGCCGCATGTGCGGCAGATCTTCGTGGAAGCGCAGGGACAGGACGACGACGCTTTCGAGCGTGCGCTGTTCCGCGCCCGCCGCCGTGCCGAGACGGCACTGGCGGAAGATGCACACTTTTATGTGGTGACCTTGTCCGCCCAGGTGATCGGCTACAAGGCGATGGCCGCTCCCGGCCGCCTGCGCGAGGTCTACCCGGACCTGGGCCACGCCGCCCTGGTCTCCGACGCGGTGGTATTCCACCAGCGCTTCTCCACCAATACCACGCCGCAGTGGAGGTTGGCCCAACCGTTCCGCCTGCTGGCGCACAACGGCGAGATCAACACCATCCGCGCCAACCGGCGCTGGATGCAGGCGCGCGAATCGATCCTGCGCTCGCCGCTGGTGGAGCTGTCGGACCTGGGTCCGCTGGTGCGCCAGACCGGCTCGGACTCGGAAAGCCTGGACAACGCGCTGGAGGTACTGACCACCGGCGGCCTGGAGCTGATCGCCGCGATGCGCGTGCTGGTGCCGCCGGCGTTCGCCGCGCGCGAAGGCATCGACGAAGACCTCGCCGCGTTCTACGAGTACTACGCACTGCACAGCGAACCCTGGGACGGTCCCGCCGGCCTGGTGATGTGCGACGGCCACTACGCCGCCTGCACGCTGGACCGCAACGGCCTGCGCCCGGCGCGCTGGGCGCTGTCGGACGACAACCACCTGATCGTCGCCTCCGAAGCCGGCCTGTGGGACGTGCCCTCGTCGCGCGTGATCGCCAAGGGCCGCCTCGCGCCCGGCGAGATGATCGCGGTGGATTTCGCCAACCGGCGCCTGCTGCGCAACGCCGACATCGACGACATCAACCGCCGCCGCGCGCCCTACCGCGACTGGCTGCGCGCGGGCGTGAGCTATCTGGAATCCGACCTGATCGATCCCTCGCTGGCCGCCGAACCGCTGCCGGCCGAGCAGCTGCGCTGCTATCAGAAGCTGTACGGCCTGTCGCGCGAGGAGCGCGAGTCGGTGCTCAAGGCGCTGGCCGAGCTGGAGATGGAGGCGACGGGCTCGATGGGCGACGACACGCCGATCGCGGCGATGTCGCGCCAGGTGCGCCCGCTGTTCGACCGCTTCCGCCAGGCCTTCGCCCAGGTCACCAATCCGCCGATCGACCCCCTGCGCGAAAAGCTGGTGATGTCGCTGGTGACGCAGATCGGACCGGAGGGCAATCCGTTCGAACTGCAGCCGGAGAACGCGAAGCAGATCCTGATCAACTCGCCGATCCTTTCGCAGCGCAAGCTCAGGCAGCTGCTGGCACTGCCGCAGTTCGCCGGCACGCCGCGCTTCGACCTGATGTACGCGCCGGAGGAAGGCCTGGAGAACGCGCTGCGCCGCTTGTGTCGCGAGGTGGCGCAGGCGGTGCGCGAGGGTTGCGCGCTGGTCTTCCTCAGCGACCGCTATCCGGAGCGCGGGCTGCTGCCAATCCAGGCGCTGCTGGCCACCGGCGCGGTGCATGCGCACCTGATCGACGAAGGCCTGCGCTGTCAATGCAACATCCTGGTCGAGACCGCCGCGCCGCGCGATCCGCACCAGTTCGCCTGCCTGATCGGCTACGGCGCCACCGCGATCTATCCCTGGCTGGCCTACCAGAGCCTGTTCGAGCTGGGCCGCGAAGGTCATATCGCCAGCGACCGCATGGAAGTCGGCCGCAGCTATCGCCGCGGCATCCGCAAGGGTCTGCTGAAGATCCTCTCCAAGATGGGCATCTCCACCGTCGCCGGCTATCGCGGCGCGCAGCTGTTCGAGATCGTTGGCCTGGCGCCCGAAGTGGTGGCGCTGTGTTTCCCCGGCACGCCTTCGCGCGTTGGCGGCGCCGGTTTCGCGGAGCTCGAGCAGGACCAGCGCCTGCTGGCCGCCGAAGCCTGGAACGAAGCGCAGTCGCTGCGCGCTGGCGGCCTGTACAAGTACGTGCACGGCGGCGAGTACCACATGTACAACCCGGACGTGATCGCCAGCCTGCAGAAGGCGGTGCGCACCGGCGACGCGACCGACTACCGCGTCTACGCGGATTTCGTCGACCGCCGCCCGCCGTCCGCGCTGCGCGATCTGCTCAGCCCGCGGCCGCTGGGCGACGCCATCGCGCTGGACGATGTCGAATCGGTGCAGAGCATCCTGTCGCGCTTCGACTCGGCCGGCATGTCGCTGGGCGCGCTGTCGCCGGAGGCGCACGAGGCGCTGGCGATCGGCATGAACCGCCTCGGCGCGCGCAGCAATTCGGGCGAGGGCGGCGAGGATCCGGCGCGCTATGGCACCGAGAAGATGTCCAAGATCAAGCAGGTCGCGTCGGGGCGCTTCGGCGTCACGCCGTCCTACCTGGTCAACGCCGAAGTGCTGCAGATCAAGATCGCCCAGGGCGCCAAGCCGGGCGAGGGCGGCCAGCTGCCGGGCCACAAGGTCGATGCGACCATCGCGCGACTGCGCTACGCCAAGCCGGGCATCGGCCTGATCTCGCCGCCGCCGCACCACGACATCTATTCGATCGAGGACCTGGCCGAGCTGATCCACGACCTCAAGGAGGTCAACCCGGCCGCGCTGGTCTCGGTGAAGCTGGTCAGCCATGCCGGCGTCGGCACCGTCGCCGCGGGCGTGGTGAAGGCCGGCGCCGACCTGATCACGGTCAGCGGCCACGACGGCGGCACCGGCGCCAGCCCGCTGACCTCGATCAAGTACGCCGGCACGCCGTGGGAGCTGGGCCTGGCCGAGACGCAGCAGACCCTGCGCCGCAACGACTTGCGCGGCCGCGTGCGCCTGCAGACCGACGGCGGCCTGAAGACCGGCCTGGACGTGGTGAAGGCCGCGCTGCTGGGCGCCGAGAGCTTCGGCTTCGGCACTGGCCCGATGGTGGCGCTGGGCTGCAAGTACCTGCGCATCTGCCATCTGAACAACTGCGCCACCGGCGTCGCCACCCAGCACGCGGTGCTGCGCAAGGATCACTTCACCGGCCTGCCGGAGATGGTGATGCACTACTTCCGCTTCGTCGCCGAAGACGTGCGCGGGCATCTCGCGCGGCTGGGCGCGCGCAGCCTGGCCGAGATCATCGGCCGCAGCGACCTGCTGGAACAGCTCGAAGGCGCCACGCCGGTGCAGCACAAGCTCGACCTGCGTCCGCTGATCCACGGCGACGCGCTCGGCGCCGACGTCGATTTCGCCTGCACCCTGCCGCGCAATCCGATGCGCGACGACGCGGCGCTGGCCTCGCGCATCGAAAACGACACCCGCGCGGCGGTGGCGAACGGCACGGGCGGCGAGTTCCGCTATGCGATCGCCAATACCGACCGCGCGATCGGCGCGCGGCTCTCCGGCGAGGTGGCGCGCCGCTGGCGCGACCATGGCATGGACGAGCAGCCGATCGTGCTGCGCCTGGAAGGCGCGGCGGGCCAGAGCCTGGGCGCGTGGAACGCCGGCGGCGTGCACATCGACCTGATCGGCGAAGCCAACGACGGTGTCGGCAAGGGCATGGCCGGCGGTCGCATCGTGGTGCGCCCGCCGCTGGATTCGCCGTTCGCCAGCCAGGACGCCTCGATCATCGGCAACACCTGCCTGTACGGCGCCACCGACGGCGAGCTGTTCGCCGCCGGCCGCGCGGGCGAGCGCTTCGCCGTGCGCAACTCCGGCGCGCTGGCGGTGGTGGAAGGCGCCGGCGACCACTGCTGCGAGTACATGACCGGCGGCGTGGTGGCGGTGCTGGGCAAGGTGGGCCTGAATTTCGGCGCGGGCATGACCGGCGGCTTCGCCTACGTGCTCGACCTAGAGCGCGACTTCGTCGATTGCTACAACCACGAGCTGGTGGACATCCTGCGCATCTCGCCGGAAGGCATGGAGCACTACATGCAGCACCTGCGCGGCCTGGTGTCGCGCCATGTGGAGCTGACCGGCAGCGAGTGGGGCCGGCAGATCCTGCGCGACTTCCGCGGCCTGCAGTACAAGTTCTGGCTGGTGAAGCCGAAGGCCGCGAGCCTGGATGCGCTGGCGGAAGAACTGAGGAGTGCGGCGTGATGACGATGACGACGCTGCCGCCAGGAAGCGGAGCAGGGAAACGCAGCGTACGGATCGGGCGAAAACGCTCGATCCGCGCGGCCTCCTGCGGTTGACCCTTTCCATACTCCTGCCGACTTCCAGCTCCCATGCCAGACAAGTCCTTCCAATTCCTCCATGTCGAACGCCAGACGCCGCGCACCGTCCCGGTCGCGATCCGCGTGCTCGGCTACGGCGAGATCGCCGGCGACTTCGCGGCGCCGCAGGCGGCCGGGCAGGCGGAGCGCTGCATCGATTGCGGCAACCCGTACTGCGAGCACGCCTGCCCGGTGCACAACTACATTCCCAACTGGCTGAAGCTGGTGCAGGACGGGCGCATCCTCGAAGCCGCCACGCTGATGCACGAGACCAATCCCTTGCCGGAGATCTGCGGCCGCGTGTGCCCGCAGGATCGCCTGTGCGAAGGCTCTTGCACGCTGGAGCAGACCGATTTCGGCGCGGTGACCATCGGCAGTATCGAGCGCTGGGTCACCGACGAGGCGCTGCGCCAGGGCTGGCGCCCGGACCTGTCGCGCGTGCGCGAGAGCGGCAAGCGCGTGGCCATCGTCGGTGCCGGTCCCGCCGGCCTGGCCTGTGCCGATCGCCTGCGCCGCGCCGGCATCGCCGCCGACGTCTACGACAGCCAGAGCGAGATCGGCGGCCTGCTCACCTTCGGCATTCCGCCGTTCAAGCTGGACAAGGGCGTGGTGCGCACGCGCCGCGACGTGCTCGAAGGCATGGGCGTGCGCTTCCTGCTCGGCCGCGAAGTCGGGCGCGACGTGGAGTTCGGCCAGCTGCTGGACGATTACGACGCGGTGTTCGTCGGCACCGGCGCCTACACCTACGTGGACGCGGAGCTGGCGGGCCGCGAGCTGCACGGCGTGCACGACGCGCTGCCGTTCCTGATCGCCAATACCGAGCGTCTGCTGCGCGACGAACCGGCGCCGCACGCCTTCGATTTCCGCGGCAAGCACGTGGTCGTGCTGGGCGGCGGCGACACCGGCATGGACTGCAACCGCACCGCGATCCGCCTGGGCGCCGCCTCGGTCACCTGCGTGTACCGCCGCGACGAGGCGAACATGCCCGGCTCCGCGCGCGAGGTGAAGTACAGCCGCGAAGAGGGCGTGGAATTCCTGTTCCAGCGCCAGCCGCTGCAGATCCTGGGCGACGCCGAAGGCAAGGTGCGCGCGGTGCGGGTGATCGACACCACCCTGGTGAAGGACGGTCATGGCCGCGCACGCCCGCAGAACGTGCCCGGCACCGAGGCGGAACTGCCGGCCGACGTGGTGATCCAGTCCTTCGGCTTCCTGCCCAGCCCGCCGGACTGGCTGCGCTCGCATGGCGTGGCGCTGGACCGTTCCGGCCGCATCGTCACCGGCGCCGCTGGCATGCTGCCGCACCAGACCAGCCATGCGCGCATCTTCGCCGGCGGCGACAACGTGCGCGGCGCGGACCTGGTGGTGCGCGCGGTGTATGACGGCCGCGAGGCGGCCGGGTCGATCGCGCAGGCCTTGTTGGGCTGATTCCGGCACTGCCGCAAGAAAAAGCGCCGTCCTGCAAAGGGCGGCGCTTTTTTCTTGTCGTTTGTTATTGCTGGTATTCCCGAATAAATCGCCGGAATTAGAACGTTCCAAATAAGCGGACGGGGTGAATAAGGCATTTATTGGCCCGCGACATACTCATTATCTCGGGCACGCGTTATGCATTTAATTTGTCGCGCAAAATCTTGCGTCATCAATGGCTTGGTTTGATTGGTCATGGCCTTGTGAAGCGAACCTTAAAGTGCTTGACTCTCTTTCGGACCCATTAAGCATGCGCCGTGCGGCGCATTCCCCCACCCCGGCTGATGGGTCCTCTGGCGCAATGCCTTAACAAACAAAGAGAGGCCATCCCCATGAAGCGCAACCAGCTTGCACTGACCCTGGCCGGTTTGTTGTTCGCCCCGGTCGGGGCTGCTTTCGCACAAGACGCAGCCACTCCACCCCCACCCCCGCCTCCGCAGGATCAGGCGAAGCAATTGCAGACCATTACGGTGACCGGCTCGGCCGTGCCGCGCATCGACGTGGAAACGCCGTCGCCGGTCACCGTGCTCACCGCGCAGCAGATCCAGCGCAGCGGCATGACCACGGTATCGGACGTGGTGCGTTCGATCTCCGCGGACAACAGCGGCTCGATCCCCAATGCCTTCGCCAACGGTTTCGCCGCCGGTTCCTCCGGCGTCGCGCTGCGCGGCCTGACGGTGAACTCCACCCTGGTGCTGGTCGACGGCCATCGCGCGGCCAGCTATCCGGTGGCGGACGACGGCCAGCGTTCCTTCGTCGACCTCAACACCATTCCGCTCGCGGCGGTGGACCGCATCGAAGTGCTGAAGGACGGCGCCTCCTCGCTGTATGGCGCGGATGCCATCGCCGGCGTGGTCAACATCATCCTCAAGCCCAACTACAAGGGCGTGGAAGGCACGGTCGACGTCGGCACCTCGCAGCACGGCGGCGGCTTTACCCGCAAGGCGACCTTGCTGGCCGGCGCCGGCGACCTGGAGAAGGACGGCCACAACGGCTACATCGCCATCCAGTACCAGAAGGACAACCCGATCTGGCTGCGCCAGCGCGGCTTCCCGTTCAACACGCAGGACCTGCGTTCGATCGGCGGCCCCGACCTCAACATCGGCCAGCCCGGGCAGCGCACCGGTTCGGTGTATGGCTCGGTGACGCCCGGCTCGCTCACCCGCCCCGGCGATATCACCAGCGGCACGCCCAATGCCGGCGCGCTGGCGCAGCCGCTGCGGCCCTGCGGCAGCAACTCGATCGGCGTCACGGATGACACCGGCAGCTATTGCGAGCAGAACTTCCAGTCGCTGTACGGCCAGGTGCAGCCGGCGATGGAACAGGGCGGCATCTATGGCCGCTTCACCATGAAGATCAACGACACCACGCGGGCCTATATCTCGGCCAGCTACTTCGAGGCCAAGACCTGGGTGCCGGGCCTGCCGCGACAGGTGCAGAGCAGCACGCCGCACAACACCAACAACATCGCCCTGCCGCCCGGCAATCCGAGCAATCCGTTCCCGAACGACTACGCACTGATCAACTACGCGTTCGGCGACATGGCCAACGGCTTCAACTACGACAACCACAATGCGCGCATCGTCGGCGGCGTGTCGGGCGCATTCGGCGAGTGGAACTACGACGTCACCGCGGTGATCAACCACGACTGGCTGGACACCAAGCAGTACGGTTTCATCAGCTACGCCGCGCTGCTCGACGCCATCAACAACGGCACCTACAACTTCGCCAACCCCGCGGCGAACAGCGCGCGCGTGCGCTCGGCGCTGGCGCCGGGCTACGACAAGACCTCCACCTCCGACCTGGATTCGCTGGACCTGGCGGCCAACCGCTCGCTGTGGGACATGGCTGGCGGTCCGCTCGGCTTCGCCGTCGGCGCGCAGTTCCGCCATGAGTCGATCGACGATCCCACGCTCAATCCGGACTTCGAGTTCCAGGGCCTGGGCAACGCCCATACCAAGGGCAGCCGCAACGTCTCGGCGGGCTATGTCGAGTTCAACGCGCCGCTGCTCGAAACCCTGGAAATGGACGTATCCGGCCGCCTGGACCATTACTCCGACGTGGGCTCGCACTTCACGCCCAAGATCGGCATCAAGTGGAAGCCGTTCGACTGGGTCGCGCTGCGCGGCACCTATTCCAAGGGCTTCCGCGCGCCGAGCTTCTCGGAGAACGGGTCGAGTTCGTCGCAGGGCTTCATCAACCACACGCCGCCGGCGGACTTCATCGCCGCGCACGGCGGCAGCGGCAACGGCTACGTCAACCAGTACGCGCTGTCGCTGGCCACGCTGGCCAACAAGGACATCAAGCCGGAGAAGGCGCGCAACTACACCCTGGGCGTGCTGGTGCAGCCGACCAACTGGCTGAACGTGTCGGTCGACTACTTCAACATCAAGAAGGAGAACGTGATCGGACCGGCCGACGCCTCCGCCGCGCTGGCCAACTACTACGCGGGGCTGCCGCAGGCACCGGGCGTGGTGGTGATCCCGGATACGCCCGATCCACTGCATCCGAACGCGCTGCCGCGTCCGGCGGAAATCGACAGCCTGTACATCAATGCCACCTCGCTGAAGACCACCGGCATCGACGTGGACCTGCAGGCCCACTTCGATTTCAACCACGACATGCACTACATCAGCCAGTTCAGCGGCACGCAGATCTTCAACTGGACGCTGACCCTGCCGGACGGCACCAAGCAGCAGTTCGTCGGCACGCACGGGCCGTACCAGCTGTCCTCCGGCGCGGGCACGCCGCGGCGGCGCATGTCCTGGGCCAATACCTTCGTGTGGGGCCCGGCCACGATCACCGGCACGCTGTACCACGTCAGCGGCATGGACAACTACGCGCTGGATGCCGGCACCGATCCGAGCAACTGCCTGAGCGTGATCCCGGTCAGTTGCCACATCGGCTCGTTCACCTATATGGACCTGACCGGCAGCTACCAGATCAACGACCACATCGCGGTCACCGCGTCGGTGATGAACCTGTTCGACCGCAAGGCACCGTTCGATCCGTCCAACTACGCCGGCGGCGGCGCCAACTACAACCCGACGTACGCGCAGGCGGGCCTGGTCGGCCGCTTCTACAACCTTGGCGTGAAACTGAAACTCTGAGGCAAGGGGAGTCCGGGGGCGGCGCGCCGGTATCCGGCGCGCCGCTTTTTTGTGCCTTCTGACGCCTGCGTTTGTCCCCGCCATGCGGCCGCGCGCGGTACGCTCTGCGTTCGATCCATCCACCGCAGGGGAAGCTCCGCATGCGCATCGGCCTGGCCGCCAATCAAGCCCATCACAGCCACGCGGAGTCCGCGCTGTTCCGCTGGCTGCGCGCGAGCCAGCAGGGCATCCGCGAATTGGATATCCGCCTGCATGCGGTAGGCCGCACCTACGACGCGATCGTGCGCGATGGCGTGCTGGGCGACTACGCGGGACTGCTGCGCTATCCCTATGGCCGCGAAGGCGGCCTGATGAAACTGGTGGCGGAGATCGTGGGCCTGCCGGAATCCGGCCGCGCGCTCGACGGCGCGGTGTACCTGATGCATCCGGTGGACCCGTCCTCGATCTTCCCCGAGGCGGTCGCGCTGAAGCGCCAGTGCGTGATCCACCAGAAGCCGTTCATCTCGACGGTGGCCTCGGCGCGCGACTGGGTCGAACTGGAACGCATCCTCGCCGGCTTCGCGCCCGACCCTGGCGCCGACGCGCTGCATGCACTGGAGCACCAGACGCTGGCGCTGATCGCGCACGATGCGATGAAGCCGCAGATGGTGGCCTATGCCGCCGAGCATTTCGACGTGCTGTCGCGCTTCGCGCAGCGCATCGCCACCGGCACCACCGGCCAGCGCCTCAATGAGCTGGCCTGGAGCCGCGGCTGGCCGCAGGAGCAGGACTGGGTGCAGCGCTACCAGAGCGGCCCGATGGGCGGCGACGCGCAGATCGCCGACCTGGTGCTGGAACGCCGCTGCCAGCGCGCGCTGTTCTTCGAGGACCCGCACGTGGCGCGCCAGCACGAGGCGGACATCCAGCTGCTGGAGCGCGCCGTCACCACGGTCACCGACGACGCGGTGTGCATGACCTCGCCCGCCGTGGCACGCCGCTGGGCCGAGGCGGTGCGCCGCCGCGCCGAACTGCGCCCGTGCTGATGCCATGTGCCTGATCGCCTTCGCCTGGCAGGCCCATCCGCGCTGGCGCCTGCTGCTGGCCGGCAACCGCGACGAGTTCCATGCGCGCCCCAGCGCTGCGCTGGCGCGCTGGAACGACAGCGTGGTGATCGGCGGGCGCGACCTCGAAGCGGGCGGTACCTGGCTGGGCGTGACCGACGCGGGCCGCTGCTGCGTGGTGACCAATGTGCGCGATCCGCGCGATCCGCAGCTCGGCGCTTCGCGCGGGCTGCTGGCGACGGATTACCTCGCCGGCGCAGCGGATGCCACGGCGCATGCGCAGGCCTTGCAGGCCGATGCGGCGGGCTATCGTCCGTTCAACCTGCTGACCTTCGACGAGGCCGCCGCGTTCTATCTCGGCAACCGTCCCGTGCCCAAGGCGCAGGCGGTGATGGCCGGCGTGCACGGCCTGTCGAATGCCGACTTCAATACGCCCTGGCCGAAGACGCGCGCCTTGATGGGTCACCTGGAACACTGGCTCGCCGCGCACGGCGAAGGCGACGACTTCGCGCCGCTGTTCGCCGCGCTCGCGGACGAACATCGCGCGCCGGACCAGCAACTGCCCGACACCGGCGTCGGCCTGGAGCGCGAACGCTGGCTGTCCTCGGCCTTCATCCGCGGCGAGCTCTACGGCACGCGCGCCAGCACGGTGGTGGCGCTGGGGCACGATGGGCGCGGGGTGATCGTGGAGCGGCGCTTCGGGCCGAATGGGCATGCGGAGGGCGAGACTGCAATGAGTTTTGGGCGAGTCTGAACCTTGCAATGACAGATCCTTCTCCCTCCGGGAGAAGGTGGCGGCAGCCGGATGAGGGTGCGGGCGGAGCGGTGCGCGTCACGCTTGCGCTCCGCCCGTACCCTCACCCCAACCCCTCTCCCGGAGGGAGAGGGGCTAAAGCGCGTCACGCGTCAGGAAACGTCCCGTCGACGTAGTACCAGCGCCCATCCTCGCGCACGAAGCGGCTGATCTCGTGCATGCGCTGCGCCTTGCCGCCGCCGTAGCGCAGGCGCGCGACGAACTCGACGGTGGCGCGATCGTCCTCGCTTTCATGCTGCTTCACGCTGAGGCCCAGCCAGGTCGGCGCCGGCTGCTGCGCGCCCAGCTTGAGCGTGGTCGGCCGCGTGCTGGCGTGCCAGGTCGCGAGCAGGTAGTCCTCGCGCTTGAGCACATAGGCGCTGTAGCGCGAGCGCATCAGGGCTTCCGCGGTGGCCGCTGCCGCGCCGTCGTGCAAGGGCCCGCAGCAGCGGAGATAGCCGGCGGGATTGCCGCAGGGGCAGGGCGTGAGCGTGTCGATGGCTTGCACGGAGGGCAGGCGGCGCTTGGCGGCGAAAGACGGGACATCATGCCACCCGGGGCGGGGCTTGGCACGGGCGTCGGCCAAATGGACGAGGCCTGTGCGCTCAGCCGCGGCGCCACACCCGGCAGCGGTTGTTCGCCGGCATCGCCACGTCGGCGAGCGGACGGAAGCCGGCGCGCGCAGCCAGCGCGTCCACCGCTTCGGCAGCGCGGATGCCCATGTGCGCGCCGCGTTCCTGCAACCACTGGTCGAAGGCGGCATTGCTGTCACTGGTGTATTCGCCGCCGTAGTTGAAAGGACCGTAGATCGCCAGCGTGGCATTGCTCGTCGTCGCCTCGGGCAGCCGTGCGAATAGCGCCTCGACTTCAGGCCAGCCCATGATGTGCAGCGTGTTGGCGCTGAACACCGCGTCGTAGCGGTGTGCCGGCCAGGCGCCGCCGACGTCCAGTTCCAGCGGCGCCGGCGTATTGGGCAGTGCGGCTTCGTCGAGCCATAGACGGATGCCGGGCAGGTTCTCCGCGCGATCCGAGCATTGCCAGCTCAGCCAGGGCATCGCCGCGGCGAAGTGCACGGCGTGCTGGCCGGTGCCGCTGCCGATCTCCAGCGCGTCGCGCCGGTCGGCGAAGTGTTCGCGCAGCACCGCGAGGATCGGCTCGCGGTTGCGTTCGCAGGAGGGCGCGCTGGGTTTGTCCAACGGCTCAGGCGGGCCGGCCGCGCAGGATCCGCGCCGGCAGCATCAGCAGCGCGCCGAGGAAGGCGAACACCGCGTTCACCGTGATGCCCACCAGGCGCAGCGGCAGCGTGAGCAGCCACACGATCGGATACAGCACCAGCGCGAGCAGGGCGATCGGCCAGCAGAACACCAGCAGCAGCAACCAGAGCAGGAAACCGGCCATGGAAGGATTCCTCGCGGAACGGGGACAGGGTGCACGAACTCTAGCGCGCCGCGCGGCGATCAGGGAGATGACTCTCTACACCCCAATATGGCGAAGCGTATGACCGTGCCGACGTTGGGGTTCGCCTGCGGCTCACCCCAACCTACGCCGGCGCAAGAATGTACGGCGCTTACGGCATCGGATTCACGCCGATCCAGCGCGTGTGCAGGATGAAGGCGAACAAGGCCCAGGCCGCCACGCCGACCACGATCGCCACCAGGTCGCCGCGCAGCGTGCCGGCGGGATAGGCGACACCGTTGGCACGATCGCGCCGGCGCGACACCACGAAGTCCGCCACCGCCCACAGCAGGAACGCGCCGAACAGCACCACGTCGTGCAGCATGCCGGTGGCCAGCAGGTGGCCGAAGGCCCAGGTCTTCACGCCGGCCAGCATCGGGTGGCCGAGCTTCGCCTTGAAATGATTGCGCGGCACATAGGCCGCGACGATCAGCACGAACGCCACCAGGGTGAACAGCGCATTGAGATGGCGCAGCCCCATCGGCGGCACGTACAGCAGCACCGGCTGCAGCCGCGCCTGGCCGAAGCCGTAGATCAGCAGCACGAAGCCCGCGATCGAGACCAGCGAATACAGGCCTTTCCAGCCTTTCTCGCCCAGGCGCGCGATCTGCCGCGCGCGCCAGCCGGCGGCGAACATGTGCACGCAATGCACGCCCAGGAACAGCAGCAGACCCAGGATCAGCAGTGTCATCGGGAACCCCTTCCGGACGGATGGGGCGAGTATAGGGCGCTAGGCGCCCGGCGGCTGGAGACGCACGGCCAGCGCCGTCGCCTCGTCATCCAGCGCCAGCGTGCCTTGCATGATCGACGGGACGTGCCACACGTCACCCGGCTGCAGACGGCCTTCGGGCGTGACGATCTCTCCCGCGACCGCATACAGCAGCGCGACGCCTGCCAGCGCATGCGTGCCCGCGCGCCAGGTCTCGAGCTGGCCGTCGATCGCGCCGCGCCGCAGCATCAGGTTGAAATCGCGCGTGGCGCCGCCGAGCAGCACGACATCCACCGCCGCTTCGCCGGGGAAGGCGAACGGCGCGTGCGGCTGCTCCAGCCGATGCTCGCGCCCGTCCGCGAAGCGCATGACGAAGCCCGCGCCTTGCAGCAGCGCGATCTGCCGGTCAACGCCGGGGAACATGGAGAACGGCGCGGCGCTGTCCACCTCGGCCACGCTCACGCGCCAGGCAAAGTCGCTGAGATCCGCCCCAGCCGGATGAATCGCCAGCTCACGCGTGCGGCCCATGCCGTTCTTCCACGGCGTCACCGCGATGTCCGCGGCGCGCACGATGCTCACGCCGCGCGCTCGATCGCGCGCGCGAACGGCGGCAGTGCGTTGAGCATGCGTTCGCCGTAGCGCTTGGTCACCACGCGGCGGTCGAGCAGCACGATGCGGCCGTGGTCGGTCTCGGTGCGGATCAGGCGGCCGCAGTACTGGGTGAGCAGGCGCGTCGCATCGGGCACGGTGACTTCGATGAAGGGATTGCGCCCGCGCGATTCCAGCCACTCGGCATAGGTGGCGCCGACCGGGTCGGTCGGCACGGCGAACGGCAGCTGGGTGATCACCACCGTCTCGCACAGCTTGCCGGGCAGGTCCAGGCCTTCGCCGAACGAGGCCAGGCCGAACAGGGTGCTGCCTTTGCCGGCTTCGACGTCGACGATGTGCTCGGCCACCAACTGCGCCTTGCCCAGCGAACCCTGCGCGCGCACCTTGCGCACGCATTCGATCGGCAGCTTCTGCAGCACGCGGTCGAGCTTGGCGCGCGACGTGAACAGCACCAGGTTGCCGGCGCCCCAGTCCAGATTCGCGGCGAGCCAGTCGCTGATTTCCTGCGCGTGTTCCTCGCGCGCATCCGGCATCGCGCGCAGCGCCGGCACTTCCAGCCGCGCCTGTGCGGCGAGATTGAACGGCGAGGGCAGGCTGAGCGTGACCGCGCCGTCGGGCAGGCCGACGGCGTCGGCGAAGGTGCGGAAATTGCCGCCCGCGCTGAGCGTGGCCGAGGTCATCACCACCGCGCTGGCGTTCTCCCACAGCACACTGCGCAGCAGGCCGCCGGCGGAGACGGAGGAGGCATGGCAGACCAGCTGCTGGTCGCCGGACATCGTGACCCAGCGCGCCAGCGGCGGCCCGCCTTCGCGGTCCTCGCTGGACCAGGCGCGCCAGGTGCGCAGCTGGCGGTCGATGCGCTCCAGCGCCATGCCCAGCTCGCGCGACAGCGCCTCGTTGGTGGGGCCGCTCTCGGTCATCTCCAGCACTGCGCGGCGCACGGCGCCGACCCAGCGTTCCATTTCGCCGGTGAAGACGTACAGCACGCGCGCGTGTTCCACCCACGACTCCGGCAGCTGGCCGAGCGAGCCGCGGTACATCGGTTCGTCGTCGGCGGGCGAGGGCAGCCAGTGCAGGCGGATGTCTTTTTCCAGTTCTTCCAGCGCGTCGCTCAGTTCCTGCAGTTTCTCGTCGCCCGCATCGAGCGAGAGCTTGCCGATCACTTCCTTGTCGGTCAGCGAATAGGCTGCGTGGATCTGCCTGCCGAGGCGGCTGAGCTGGCGCACGGTGACGCTCATATGCACTTCGGCGGCGCCGCGGTCGATCGCCTTCGACGGCACGTGGTGGCCTTCGTCGAAGATGTACAGCACTTCGTCGGGCTTGGGCAGGATCACGCCGCCGAAGCCGTCTTCTTCGCGCGGCATGGTCAGGTCGGCCAGCACCAGGTCCTGGTTGGCCACGATGATGTCCGCGTCGCCCACCGCGCGGCGCGCGGCGAAGAACGGGCAGGCCATGAACTGGCCGCATTTGCGGCCGGTGCAGCCGCCGGCGCTGGTGGTGATCATGGCGCGCAGCAGGTCGCCGGGGGTTTCAGGCGCGTTGTCCATGTCGCCGTCCCATTCGTGGCGGTCGAACGCCCCGGCGAGCTTGGCCAGCACCTGCTTGTCGCGCTCGGCCGGCGGCTTGGACCACAGCGCGAGATCGGCCTCGAAGCCCAGCCCCATCTGCGCGGTGTCCTGCAGGCTGTTGCTGGCCATGGCCAGGTTGCGCGGGCACAGGTAACGGCCGCGGCCCTTGGCCAGCGCGACCTTGGCCTCGCGGCCGTTGAGCTTCAGGTACAGCGGAATGTCGCGCTGTACCAGCTGTTCCTGCAACGCGATGGTGGCGGTGGCGATCAGCAGCTTTTTCTTCTGCGCGCGCGCCACTTCGACGCCGGCAATCAGATAGGCCATCGACTTGCCGGTGCCGGTCGGCGCCTCGATCACCGCGGCGCCGCCTTCCACGGCCAGCGCCTTGGCCACCTCGGCGATCATCTTTCCCTGCGACGCGCGCGCGCGGAAGCCAGGCAGGCCCTCCTTCAGGCGCGTGTAGGCGGCGCGGATGGATTCCTTGGTGTCGTCGGTGAGCATGCGGCCGGCGGGGAGACTGCGAAAGGCGCGACCGTCGAAGCGGCTGGCGCGGTCCGGCCATTGTAAGGGGTGGACGTAGGTTGGGGTGAGCCGCAGGCGAACCCCAACGTCACCGTAATCGAGTGCCATGTTGGGGTTCGCCTGCGGCTCACCCCAACCTACGCCGTTCGTCGTGTCAGCTTTCCGCCGCGATCTTGCGCAGGCTTTCCTCGAACACTTCCGGTGGCTGGCCGCCCTGGATCAGGTAACGGTCGTTGACGATCACCGACGGCACCGCGCGCACGCCCTGACCCTGGTAGAAGGCCTCCTGCGCGCGTACCTCGTCGGCGTAGCGGCCCTCTTCCAGCACCTGGCGCGCCTGGCCGGCATCCAGGCCGACCTGGGCCGCGGCGGCGACCAGCACCTCGCGGTCGCTGACATTGCGGCCGTCGGTGAAATAGGCGCCGAGCAGCGCGCGCTTCAGTTCACCCTGCCGACCCTGGGTCTCGGCCCAGTGCAGCAGGCGATGCGCGTCGAAGGTGTTGTAGATGCGCTGGCGCCTGTCCAGGTTGAAGGTGAAGCCGACATCGGCGCCACGCTGGCGGATCGCCTCCTGGTTCTGCTTCATCTGTTCCGGCGTGCTGCCGTACTTGCGGGCGAGGTGCTCGCCGACGTCCTCGCCTTCCGGCGCCAGCTGCGGGTTGAGTTCGAACGGCTGGAAGTGAATGTCCGCCTGAACTTCGCCGTCGAGCCGGCGCAGCGCTTCGTCCAACGCGCCGAGGCCGACCGCGCACCAGGGGCAGACCACGTCGGAAACGAAATCGATCTTGAGCTTGCGTGCCATGGCGGGCCTCCGATAGTGGAAGGACAGGAGATGCGGCCTGGAATGCGTGCGATCAAGCCGGTGCCGTCCGTACGAACGGCACCGGCGCGCGGAGTGCTTACATCTTGCCCATGAAATCCGACTTGCCGAGTTCGGCGCCCGCCGCGCGCAAAATCGCGTAGGTGGTGGTGCAGTGGAAGAACAGGTTTGGCAGCACGAAGTGCAGCAGGTAGGCCTGGCCTTCGAACTGGTGGTCGCTGCCGCGCGTCTTGATGGTCACCGTGCGCGCTTCGCTGCCGTCGACCTGTTCGGGCTTGAAGCCCTTGATGTATTCCACCACGCGTTCGATGCGCGCATAGAGCTGCTCGAAGCTGGTCTCGGTGTCCTCGAACTTCAGCGGCTCCACGCCGGCCAGGCGGGCGGTGCCGTTCTTGGCCATGTCGGTGGCGATCTGCACCTGCCGCACCAGCGGATGCATGTCGGGGATCAGGCGCGTCTGCAGCAGCACGTCGGGCGCGATGCCCTTGGCCTGCGCGTGCGCCTCGCCCTTCTTCAGCACGTGGTGCAGATTGGACAGCGCGCGCAGGAACACCGGCACCGAGGCCTGGTACATGGAAAGCGTCATGAGGATGGCTCCGAGGAGTGGACAGGATCGATATCGACAGGATGCGTCGCCGCGACCGGCGAGAGATCGTGCGGCACGCTGGCGGCGCATGGCGTGGGTTCTTCGTGCGGCGTCAGCGAAGGGTCCGTCACGCGCCGCGCCGTGCGCGCGGCGATCACCGTGCCGATCGCCAGCAGCGCGGCCGCGACCACGAAGGCCAGGCCGGGCAGGTGCAGCGGCGAGGTCGGCAGGATCGAGAACGAGAAGATCTGCGCGAACAGGGTCGGACCGAAGATGCCGGCGAAGCTGCCCAGGCTGGTGATCGCGCCCTGCAGCCGGCCCTGCTCGGTGGGATCGACCTGTTGCGTCATGATCGCCTGGATCGGCGGCCCGGACAGGCCCCACAGCGCCATCAGCGGGATGCCGAGCAGGAACACCCAGCCCACGTCGGCCAGGCCCATCAGCAGGAAGGCGCCGATGCCGCACAGCATGCCGGCGACCAGCACGCGCCGTTCGCCCCAGCGCGGGGTCAGCCGGCCGGTGAGGAAGGCCTGCACCGAGCCGTCGCAGGCGCCGACCAGCATCAGCACCAGGCCGACCGCGCGCGTGCCCCAGCCGTAGCGGTAGTCGGCGTAGAGCACGAAGGTGGTCTGCAGCACGTAGTGCGCCAGGTAGACCAGGAACATCACCGTGCCCAGGCCGAGCAGCACCGGGTCGCGGCGCAGCAGCTTGAGCGCGCCGAACGGGTGTGCGCTGTGCAGTTCGAAGCGCGCCGTGCGGTGCTCCTTCGGCAGCGATTCGGGCAGCACGAACAGGCCGTAGAGGAAATTGCACAGCGCCAGGCCCGCGGCCACCCAGAACGGCAGGCGCAGCGAGATCTCGCCGAGCACGCCGCCCAGGCCCGGCCCCATGATGAAGCCCAGGCCGAACGCGCCGCCGAGCATGCCGAACGCGGCGGCTCGCTTCTCCTTCGGCGTGATGTCGGCGATGTAGGCGTTGGCGGTAGTGAAGCTCGCCGCGGTCATGCCCAGCAGGATGCGTCCCGCCAGCAGCAGCCACAGCGTGGGCGCCAGCGCCAGCACCACGAAATCCACGGCGAGCCCCAGGTTGGAGATCAGGATCACCGGGCGCCGGCCGAAACGGTCCGACAGCGCGCCCTGGATCGGCGAGAAGATGAACTGCACCACGGCGAACACCGTGCTGAACACGCCCACCCAGGACGCCGCCGCGGCGATGCCGCCGCCGGCGAGCTGTTCGATCAGGTGCGGCAGCGTGGGGATCACGATGCCGAAGGCCAGCATGTCCAGCAGGACGGTGACGAAGATGAACGCGACCGCCGCGCGGCGCCGCGGCTCGGAGACGGTGGTGACAGGCTGGTCCATGTTCCGGCGGCGAGGGAGAAAGCACGAACGATAGCGCAGCCGGCGCATGGGCGTTGCAGCGGTGCGGCAATCGGGAGCCCGGCCGCCGTTTAGCGCCCGGGGAAAAGGCTCAGGCCGGCGGCGCCGCGAGCTCCTTCGCGTCGAGGTAGCCGTCGTGGTTGCGATCCAGCTTGTGGAACTGGCGGCGCAGGTTGTCCTGGTGGCTGCGCAGGGTCACCGGCTTGCCGCGGCCGCCCGGCAGTTCTTCCGGCTCGAGCACGCCGTCGCCGTTGGTATCCATGCGGCGGAAACCGGCGCTGAGATAGTCCACGTACTCCTGCTCGCTGACGCGGCCGTCGCCGTCCGCGTCCATCAGCTTCAGGTATTCGGCCGGCGTGCGCGGGTAGCCCTGGGCCGCGGCCAGGCACGGCAGGGCCAGCAGGGCCGCCGCCAGGGCGCGCCGCATCAGCGCACGCCGCCGCGGATGCCGATGAACTGCAGGAACTCGGCGCGGGTGCGCGCGTCGTCGCGGAAGGAGCCGAGCATCTGGCTGGTGACCATCGACACGCCGCGCTTGTGCACGCCGCGGGTGGTCATGCATTCGTGGCTGGCGTCGATCACCACCGCCACGCCGGCCGGATGCAGGTTTTCCTGGATGCACTGCGCGATCTGCGCGGTGAGCTTTTCCTGCACCTGGAAACGGCGCGCGTAGGCTTCCACCACGCGCGCCAGCTTGCTGATGCCGACCACGCGGTTGGTCGGCAGGTAGCCGACGTGGGCGCGGCCGACGATCGGCGCCATGTGGTGCTCGCAATGGCTTTCGAACTCGATGTCGCGCAGCACCACCATCTCGTCGTAGCCGGCCACTTCCTCGAAGGTGCGGCGCAGGTACTCGCCCGGATCGGTCAGATAACCGGAGAACCAGTCGCGGTAGGCCTTGACCACGCGCTTGGGTGTGTCGAGCAGGCCTTCGCGCGACGGGTCCTCGCCGGCCCAGCGCAACAGCACGCGCACCGCCTCCTCGGCCTGCTCGGGGGTGACGTCGGTCGGGTGCTGGTCGCTCATGGGGGTTCCTTACGTGGCGCAGGCGGTCAAGTGTAGCGCCGGCGTCAAGCCCTGGAGGCTCAGGGGTCGGGCACGAAGCGGCCGGGGAAAGGATCGGGACGCACCGGGTGCGGCCGTTCGCAGGGGATCACGCATTGGGCGGCGAGGTTGTCGCGGGTGTCGTAGTACAGCGTGACCAGTTCGTCCGGCGAGCTGGAGGCGCGCTCGAATTCCACCTCGGTGACGGAGGAGTATTCGCGCTCGCCATGGCCGGTGCCCAGCGGCGTGCCGGCCTTGGCAGCGCGCTGCACTTCGCCGCGGGCGGCGGGTGCTGCAGCCATCGGCGCGACCTGGTTCGCCGCCCTATCGGCCTCGTAGAGCACCGGCGGCGGCAGCGGCTTGCGGCGGAATACGGCCACGCCGATCACGCCGACGTTGTCCGGCCGCCCGGTCTTCGCGGCATAGCTCTGGCCGAAGTCGGTGAACACGAAATCCGCCACCTGGCTGAGGCTCTTGCGCCAGCCCAGCACGTCGGTATCTGCGCGCGGGTCGAGCACATAGCCCGCCTGCGACCAGCCGGCGGTCTGGCCGGACACGGCGTTGACGCCATCCACCGACAACACCGCCAGCAGATCCTCGCCGCTGCGGCTGCGCAGGTTGACGCGGTAGCGATGGCCGGGCTCGCCAGCGACGTAGTAGCGGCCCTGATGCACATACACGGGCAGGCTGCGCTGGGTGTCGCGGTCGTACACGCTCAGGTCCAGCAGGCGGCCCACGGCATGGGCCGGGGCGACATGGGCCAGGCCGGCGGCGATGGCCAGCGCGATCAGCAGGGTTTTCATGGGAAGGCTCCGGCAGGCATCGCGGATCGATGCGTGGAATGCAACGCGGGGTCGGAGTCGCTGGGGTTGATCAATGTGGGGTTGATCGATGGCATGCGGCATGTCTATGGTCCCGCTGACGCCTCAAGCCACGAGTAGCTCCCCATGACCCTGCGCATTTCCCGCGACACCCAGCTGTGCATGTCGCTGTCCGGCCGCCCCGGCAATTTCGGCACGCGTTTCCAGAACTATTTGTACGAGGCGCTCGGCCTGGACTACGTGTACAAGGCCTTCACCACGCGCGACCTTCCCGCAGCCATCGGCGGCATCCGCGCGCTGGGCATCCGCGGCTGCGCGGTGTCGATGCCGTTCAAGGAAGCCTGCATGCCGCTGGTGGATTCGATCGATGCGTCGGCGCAGGCGATCGAATCGGTCAATACCATCGTCAACGACGATGGGCATCTGCGTGCGTACAACACCGATTACATCGCGGTGGCACGGTTGATCGAACAGCATCGGGTCGCACCCGAGACCACGCTGGCGCTGCGCGGCAGCGGTGGCATGGCGAAGGCGGTGGCTTGTGCGTTGCGCGACAAGGGATTCCGGCGCGGGCACATCATTGCGCGCAACGAAACGACTGGTCGCGCGCTGGCGCAGACCTGCGGTTATGCGTGGGCGCCGGACATGCGCGACGTGGAAGCGCAGTTGCTGATCAACGTCACGCCGCTCGGCATGGAAGGGCCGCAGGCGGAATCGCTGGCCTTCACCGAGGCGGAAGTGGAGCGTGCGAGCGTGGTGTTCGACGTGGTGGCACTGCCGCCGGAGACGCCGCTGATCCGGCTGGCGCGGGCGAAGGGCAAAAAGCTGATCACCGGCGCGGAAGTGATCGTGCTGCAGGCGGTAGAGCAGTTCGTGCTGTATACGGGCGTGCGGCCGGAGGATGCGTTGATCGCGGAGGCGGCGGCGCACGCTTTGTCGTAAGGGTACTAGTGAACCCTTCTCCCGCCGGGAGAAGGTGCCGGCAGGCGGATGAGGGTTCGGCCGGAGCGGTGCACATCACTCTTGCGCTTCGCCCGTACCCTCACCCCAACCCCTCTCTCCCACGGGGACTACCTTCGGGTCGCCGGGGGAGAGGGGCTCAATCGCCAGCTTCATCCTCTTCTTCAGCGTCGCTGCTCGGCGCTTCCCCCAGCAACTGCTGCACCTGCTCCCCCGGCAACGTCTCCACATGCCGCAGCTTGCGCTCGATCGCACGCGTGCGCACACCCGCCTGATCGATCACATTGCTCGCCTCGGTAAGCTTCTTGCGCGTCTTCTCCAACACCCCCGCGAACTTGCCGAACTCGGTCTTCACCGCCGCCAGCAGCTGCCATACCTCGCTGCTGCGCTTCTCGATCGCCAGCGTGCGGAAACCCATCTGCAGGCTGTTGAGCAGGGCGGTGAGCGTGGTGGGGCCGGCGAGCGTGATGCGGTAATCGCGCTGCAGCAGGTCGGACAGGCCGGGGCGGCGGATCACTTCGGCGTACAGGCCCTCGGTGGGCAGGAACAGGATGGCGAAGTCGGTGCTGTGCGGCGGCGCCACGTACTTGCTCTGGATGCGCCTGGCCTCTTCGCGCACGCGCACTTCGAGCGCGCGGCCGGCGGCCAGCGCGGCGTCGGCGTCGGCGGCCTCTTGTGCGTCGAGCAGGCGCTGGTAGTCCTCTACCGGGAATTTCGCGTCGATCGGCAGCCACACCGGCTGCTCGCCCTGGCTGCCGGGCAGGCGGATCGCGTATTCCACGCGCTCGGCCGAGCCGGGCACGGTGGCCACGTTGGCGGCGTACTGCTCGGGAATCAGGATCTGTTCCAGCAAGGCGCCCAGCTGCACTTCGCCGAAGGTGCCGCGCGTCTTTACATTGGTCAGCACGCGCTTCAAGTCGCCCACGCCGATGGCCAGGCTCTGCATCTCGCCGAGGCCGCGCTGCACCGCTTCCAAGCGCTCCGATACCAGCTGGAAGGACTGGCCCAGGCGCGTTTCCAGCGTGTTCTGCAGCTTCTCGTCGACGGTGGCGCGCATCTGTTCGAGCTTGGCCGCGTTGTCGTCCTGGATCGCCTTGAGCTTGCTCTCCAGGGTGGCGCGCACCTCGCCCAGGCGTTTCTCGTTGTCGGCGGTGAGCGCGGCCAGGCGCTGCTGCTGCTGTTCGCCGAAGCGGTTGAGGGCGAGCGTGAGTTCCTGGCGGCTGTGGCGCGCATCCTCGGCCAGCCGCTGCGCCAGCGCCTGCAGGCCGGCGTCGGTGCGCTCGGTGAGCAGGGTCAGGCGCTGGCCGAAGCCGTCGACGCGCTCGGCCTGGTGCTGGCTCACGGCGGCCAGCTGTTCGCCCATGTGCGCGCGGAAGCGGTCGAAGCCCTGCTGCAGTTCCTCGCGGCCGGAGCGCTGTTCCTCGCGCAAGGCGCGCTGCAGGCGTTCGCCGTCGTCTTTCAGCGCATCCAGCCGCGCGGCGATCGAGCCGTCGTTGCGCGAGCGCAGCAGCACGGCCTGCAGCGCGAGCACGGCCAGGGCCAGGAGGATCAGGACGATCAGCAGGACTTCGACGAGAGACATGGCGGTTCCATACGGCAAGGCCGCAAGTGTACGCGCCCGCGTCTCATGCGCCGGGACGGGCGCGGACCGGGCGCTTTACCAGACCCGGCAGAACACGGCCTTCAGATAGCGCCCTTCCGGCACGTCGCTGCGCACGGGGTGGTCCGGGCCGGCGCCGCGCGCTTCCAGCACCTGGATTTCGCGGCCGGCGTTGAGCGCCACGCGGCGCAGCATCTCCAGGAAGTCCGCCTCGCTGACCAGGCCCGTGCAGGAGCAGGTCAGCAGCAGGCCGCCGGGCGGGATCACGTCCAGCGCCAGGCGGTTCATCGCGAAGTATTTCTTCAGCGCGTCCATCACGCGGTTGCGGTCGCGGGTGAGCTTGGCCGGATCGAGCACCACGGCGTCGTATTGCTCGCCGCGCGCGACGGCGCCGCGCAGCCAGTCGAAGATGTCGGCCTGCTCGAACTGCGCGTCCACGCCGTTGGCGGCCGCGTTGGCGCGGGCGACTTCCAGGATGCCCGCGTCCATGTCCACGCCGGTGGCTGCGCTGGCGCCGCCGGCCAGCGCGTGCACGGCGAAGCCGCCGGCGTTGCAGCACAGGTCGAGCACGCGGCGGCCGCGCGCCAGTTCGGCGAAGCGGGCGCGGTTGTCGCGCTGGTCGGCGAAGAAACCGGTCTTGTGGCCCAGGCCCGGCGCGGCGTGGAAGCGCAGGCCGTGCTCGTGCACTTCCACCGGCGCGGGCGCATCGGCGGCGCGGCAGTCGAAGGATTCCTGCTTCTGCACATGGCTTTCGGCGAACCAGTACAGGCGCGCGCCGGGGAAGTGCGCCAGCAGCGCGGCATGGATCGCCTCGCGGAACTTCCACATGCCGGCGGCGAAGTATTCGATCACCAGGATGTCGGCGTAGCGGTCGACGATCAGGCCGGACAGGCCGTCGCCCTCGCTATGCACCACGCGCCAGGCATCGGTGACCTGGTCCAGCGCCAGCCATTCGCGGCGCAGCTGCACGGCGCGCGCGATGCGCGCGGCGATCCAGTCGGCGTCGATCGCCTGGTCCGGATCGCTGGAGAGCAGGCGCAAGGCGATGCGCGCATGGCCGTTCCAGAAGCCGCGGCCGACGAAGCGGTCCTTGGCGTCCACCACCTCCACCACGCTGCCGGGCGGCAGCCGCTCGGCGGGCTTGTGCACCTGCGCGGACCACACCCAGGGGTGGCCGGGCGTGCGGTCGGACTTGAGGCGGATGACGGGCAGGGCGGGGGAAGCGGGGCTGTTCATCCGCGCATGATAGCGGCTGTGCCCGGCTTTCCCGCGGGGAGCCGCTCAGCGCAGCCGCAGCGCCAGCCAGGACAGCAGCGCCAGCAGGTTGATGCCCAGCCGCGACACCGCGGGACCGGCCACTGCCAGTACGAAGCCCTGCGAGCCCACGTGCCAGTCCAGGCCCAGATGCGGCGAGGACTGCAGGCTGGCGAAGATATTCACGAAGGCGCCGCAATGCAGGCCGTAGCTGAACATCGGCGTGGCGATCAACGGCAGCTGCAGCAGCTGCGCGATGCGCGAGAAGGTCACGCCGCGCTCGGTGTTGCCCAGCAGCTCGAAGCCCGCGACCAGCACGAAGCCGTACAGCGCCAGCCCGATCACCGCCACGATCGAATCGTGGGTGCTGCCCAGCGGCAGCAGGCGACGCAGCATGGTGACCACGCCGTAGAAGCCGCCGGCCACTTCGAGGATGCCGATCAGGCGGAAAAGAAAGCTGCGCACGCGGGGGTTCCGTCGACAAAAGAGCCGCAAGCTTAGCCTTAAAAGCCCCTCTCCCGCCGGGAGAGGGGTTGGGGTGAGGGTACGGGCGGAGCGCAAGAGTGATGTGCATCGCTCCGGCCGAACCCTCATCCGGCTGCCGCCACCTTCTCCCGGAGGGAGAAGGGTTCCAACGTTGCAGGGTTACGCCATCAGCACCGCGCGCTGCTGATCCAGAATCGCATGCGGCACGAAGCGCGCGCCGTCCTGCGTCACCGGCGAGCGATCCTCGCGGATGCCCATGCCGCAGGTGCGGTCGGCCACCACCCAGCTGCCGATCAGCGGATAGCCGCCGCCGAAATCCGGCAACGGATGCCAGGCCTGGCGGATGCACGGGCCGGCATAGGGGCCGCCGGTTTCCATGCGCCGGCCGTCCGGCAGGTGCATGTCGATATTGGCGCCTTCGCGCGAATGCAGCGGCTTGCGCACCCAGCCGGGCTGCAGCGCGGCGCCATCGTCGAACGCGGCCGGCAGCAGGTTGGGATGGCCGCGGTGTTTTTCCCATAGCAGGGGCAGGATGCCCTTGTTGCTGAGCACGGCCTTCCACGGCGGCTCGATCAGCTGCAGCCCCGAGTTCGGCAGATGGCGGCCGAATTCCTCGCGGAACAGGTCTTCCAGCGGATACAGCTTGAACAGCGCGCCGATCACGCGGTCGTCCAGGTCGGTGAAGCGTCCGTCCGCGCTGATGCCGATGTCCTCGATGGCGATCTCGCCGCTGTCGACGCCGGCCTGCAGCGCGCAGTCGCGCAGGTAGGCGATGGTGCCCTGGTCTTCCGTCGAGTCGCGCAGCGCGGCGAACAGGAACGGCCGCGGCAGCTGGCGCGCGATCGCGCCGAAGGCCTCGACCAGCGCCTCCTGGATCGCGTTGAACTGATCCGCGCCGGCCGGCAGGCCGTTGCGCGCGAGCTGGTCTTCCAGCCATTCCCACTGGAAGAACGCCGCCTCGTACAGCGAGGTGGGCGTGTCGTAGTTGAGCTCGTAGAGCTTGGCCGGGCCGCGGCCGTCGTAGGCGAAATCCATGCGGCCATAGAGATGCGGCTGGCGTTCGCGCCAGCTGTGCGCGATCCAGTCCCAGTACGGCTCGGGGATCGCCAGCCGGCGCAGCTGCTGCTCGCTGGCGAGGATGCCGTCGACCAGGTCCAGCGCCATCGCGTGCAGTTCTTCCGTGGGCGCTTCGATGTCGTCCTCGATCTGGCGCAGCGAGAACGCGTAGTACGCCGACTCGTCCCAGTACGGCTCGCCGTCGATGGTGTGGAAGGCGAAGCCGTACTCCTCGGCGCGAGCGCGCCAGTCGGAGCGCTCGCGGATGGCGATGCGGCGCATCAGCTGCCGATCCGGCCGCGGAAGGAGGAGCCGAAGCCGCCGCGGCTGACGGTGACGGCGCGATCGGGCGTGCTGCTGACCGGCACCAGTCCGCTGGAGCCGCGCGCGCTCGAACCGTAGTAGCCGCCGGTGCCGGCCGTGCCGCTGTTGCGCCAGCGGCTGCTGCTGCCATAGGCCGGGCCGGGACCCGCGGCGGGATCCGGGCGGCCCCATTGCCCGCGCGTGTCGCGGAAGGCGGGGCCGGCGGTGAAGCCGGTCATGGGCGAGCCGTTGCGCAGCATCTGCGAGAGGAAGAAGCCGGTCATCAGCGGGCCGAAGAACGAGTGGCCGCCGCTGTCGCGGCGTTCCTCGCAGCGATCCCAGTCATAGCTCGCGGCGCATTGGGCGCGCGTATCGAAGTGCGGTCCCTTGTCCGCCGCTTCCGAGGCGGCATTGGCGAAGGCCTGCTCGCAGGTTGGCCGGTCCTGGGTCTGCGCCACGCAGGCGTCAACCGAGGTGTACAGGCCTTCGCGGGTGGCTTCGTCGTCGCCGCAGGCAGTGAGGCACAGCGGCAGGCTGCCCATCAGCAGCAGGGCGGCGGTCCTTGAGCGTTTCATCGCGTTCCTCGCGCAGTGAAGCGGCAAGCATGCCTGCGCGGCCGGGCGGACGGAAGTTCCCCGGGCAAATTCTTGCGAGGCCGGTGTCGCGCCACGGTCACAGTGCGCACCGCTTCATGACAGCGGCAAGTCCAGCCCCAACCTAGGGTTAGCCCCACTAGGCGCCTCCCCGCGCCGGCCTTTCCAATAGCGGCCTCCCTGTCCCCTTCGCAAAGGCTTACGACCATGGCGATCCCGCGCGATATCGGCATCCAGACCTATACCCCGCCGCCGCCCCCGCCTCCGCCGCCGGAAAAATACCGGGTGGAGCACGGCGATTCGCTCGACGGCATCGCCCAGAAATTCGGCACCACGGTGGAGGCCCTGCACCAGGCCAATCCCGCGGTCTCCGGCTCGCGCATCATGCCCGGCGACGTGCTGGCCATCCCCCCGGCGAACGCGCCGGCCGTGGCCGGCGTGCAGGCGCCGAAGCCCACCCCGCAGCAGATGGTGAACCGGGCGCTCAACAACTATCAGGAAGCCGTCGCCGACAAGCGCACCGGCGACCTTCCCGGCCTGCAGCATGAGCTCGACCAGGCGGTCAACGACGAAGTGCAGGCGCGCCTGAAGGAGCCGGTGAACGACGGCCTCACCCCGCAGCAGCGCAAGCAGCTGGGCGAACAGCCGCCGAGCATCGCCGAACGCGAGAAGTCCGCGCGCACCGACATCCTGGCCCGCTACCAGGGCGATGCCGCGGTCCAGCACGCGGTCGACCAGCAGGAGGCCGACAGCCTCGTCGCCAGCAACGACCGCGCCGGCTACACCTCGCCGAAGGACAAGCTGCTGGCGCTGGATACCTCGCTCAAGAACGCCAGCTCCGACCAGGTGCGCAAGCTGGCCGAAGCGAGCCCCGGCTTCGCCAAGACCGTGCAGGACGCGGCCAACTGGGCGGCGCAGCCGTACAAGGAAGAGCAGCTCACCAACAGCAACCAGATCGAGCCGAAGGCGAAGCAGGCGGAGGAATCCTCCGGCCGCTACGCCGAGCTGATGGCCGGCCTGAGCTCGCCAGCGGCGCGCGCCGCCATCGCGTCGCAAGGCCGCACGCAGATGGAGCAGCTCACGCATTTCGCCTTCCTGTACGACAACGAGCAGCGCCACTCCGGCAACATCCTCACCAGCCTGTCCACCGTGGTGGGCACGCTGCGGCAGAGCGATCCGGCGGCGGCGCAGTCGCTGGCCGACGACCTCGCCGGCCAGCTGCCCGACCCGCGCATCGTGGCCGGCGGCATGAATACGCAGTCGATGCTGACCTCGATGGCGCAGCAGTCCGGCGATCCCACGCTGGCGCTGAGCTTCGTCGACAAGGTCAGCCACGGCGGCTACGAGCGCATCACCGGCCCCTGGGTCGAGCAGACCAAGGCCGAGCTGTTCAAGACGGTGGAGAACACGCACTACCGCGTCGACAACGACGTGCAGTCGTACGTGAAGCTCACCGGCGAGCTCAACAGCCTGATCGCCAAGGAAGGCAAGTCGATGAGCGCCGACCAGCTCAAGGCGGCGATCGACAAGTACAAGCAGATGAAGGGGCCGGACTGGGAGCAGCAGGTCGCCGCCGCGCAGCAGCAGATCGCCGACGACGGCAAGCTGCTGCTGTCGCAGCAGACCGCGCTGGCGCAGTGGGCCGCCGGCCATCCGGGCGACCAGAAGGCGGTGACCGACACGCTGGGCAAGATCCTCGGCAGCGACAACAACGCCGCGGCGATGCGCCTGGCCGTGTCGAGCGACCCGACCGTGCTCAAGGGCGAGCCGGGCCAGGCCCTGCTCAACCAGTGGGCGCAGTACGGCAAGGTCGCCGACCAGGCCGGCCGCAAGCTCACCCAGGAGCTGGGCACCAACTACGTCAAGGGCCGCCTCGACGATCTGCGCGAGCAGCTGGGCAAGAGCAATGATGTCGCCACGCGGACCCGGGTGATCCAGCAGCTCGACGACCTCGGCAACAACAAGTCGCTCGCGGTGGTGCTGGGCCTGGACGGCGACAAGGTCGGCAGCCTGAAGCAGGCCACCGATGTGCTGAAGAGCAACCTGTCCGACTTCGACGCGCTGGCCAAGGACGCCAAGACGCCGGACGCGCTCACCCAGTCGCTGCAGTCGGGCCTGAAGGACACCGACGGCAAGCTCGGCAAGATCAAGGGCTTCGACAACGGCACGCCGGTGAGCACGCTGTTCCGCGCCTTCAGCGTCGGCGCCGCGGGCCTGAGCCTGGCCAATGCCTTCGACAAGGTCGGCACCGGCAAGACCGGCACCGAGGAACTGCGCAACGACATGTCGGCGCTGATCGGCGCCGCCGGCTTCAGCCAGAAGACCGCCGGCCTGGTGACGAGCGTGGGCTGGGCGCCGAAGGAAAGCCTGTGGGGCACGGTGGGCCAGCGCTCCGTCGACCACTGGGTGAATATCCTGTCCGGCGGCATCGACCTGTGGAAAGCGGGCGATGCCTTCGGCAAGGGCGACAACACCGAGGGTGCGCTGTACGCCACCACCGGCGTGGGCTCGATCATGTGGGCGGCGGGCAATGCCGCCGTGGGCGGCGAAGGCATGCTCGGCGCGGCGCTGGCCGGCGGGGCGGGCTGGGGCAGCTGGGCCGGCCCGATCGGCATCGGCCTGGTCGCGCTGGGCACGGTCGGCCTGATCGCCTACCAGAGCAAGAAGGACAACGATGCGGCCGTGCCGGGCCGCGAAGCCTTCCTGCAGGGCCTGGGCTACAACCAGAGCGCGTCGCAGGCGCTGGGGGCGTGGCACAGCAAGGACGACCAGCCGGCGGCCAACATGCTGATGCGCTACGGCGAACTGCATGGCATGAATGCGCAGCAGACCATGGCCTGGTTCAACGGCCTCGGCGCCGACCAGCAGAAGACCTTCGCCGGCGCGATGGTTTCGTCGCTCGACACGGTGGGCGGCGATCCGTCGAAGTTCCAGCGCACCGACCGCAACGACGGCAACTGGGACGACCTGGCCAATCGCAACGGCCTGCTCGCCGGCAATGTGGACCATGGCCTGTTCGGCAGCGGCCCGGGCGTGCTGATGCGCGGCACCATCATCGCGGGCAACCCGATGCCGCTGAATACCGAGGAGAAGCCGGCCTCGGCGCACCAGCTCGACGTGGTGCTGAAGAACGTGCTGGGTATCGATCCGCCGCCTTACCACTGAGGCATGGCGGCCGGGCGCTGCTCAGGCGGCGCCCATGTCGTCCGCGAGCCGGCCGTCCGCGAACAGGCCATCCGCCAGTTCGTGCAGGTCGTCGACGTGCTGCTCCCACCAGCGCGCCTCGCCCGCGAACGGGAACGCGGCAGGGAAGGCCGGATCGTGCCAGCGCGCGGCGATCCAGCCGGCATGGTGCAGCTGGCGCATCGCGCGCAAGGCGGGGACCAGGGCCAGCTCGATGCGATCGAACTCGCGGAACTGTTCGTAGCCGGTGAGCAGCGCTTCCATGCTGGCGTCGTCGTTGGCCAGCATCCACAGGTCCTGCACGGCCGGACCCATGCGCGCATCGTCCAGGTCGACGAAGTGCGGGCCGTCGTCGGTCCACAGCACGTTGCCCGGATGGCAGTCGCCGTGCAGGCGCAGCTGGCGCACCGGACCCACCGCCTCCAGGCGCAGCGCCACCGCTTCGTCCACGCGCTGCGCGGCGACGCGGTAACGCGCCTGCACGTTCGGCGGCAGCAGCGGCGAGGCGAGCACGGCCTGCATCGGCTGCTCGATCAGCGTGGCGCGGTCGATGCGGCCGCGGTGCGCGAACGGTGCGCGCGCGCCGATCAGGTGGATGCGCGCGATCAGCCGCCCCAGCCATTCGAGCTGGTCGGCGGATTCGAGCGAGGGCGCGCGGCCGCCGCGGCGCGGCGTGAGCGCGTAGCGGAAGCCGGCGTGGTGCAGCAGGGTGCGGCCGCCGAAGGCCAGTGGCGCGACCAGCGGCAGTTCCGCTTCGGCCAGTTCCTGCGCGAAGGCATGCTCCTCGAGGATCGCCGCATCGCTCCAGCGCGCGGGGCGATAGAACTTCGCGATCACCGGCTGGGCGTCGTCGATGCCGACCTGCCACACGCGGTTTTCGTAGCTGTTGAGGGCGAGCAGGCGGCCATCGGGATACAGGCCGCAGGCGGCGACCGCATCGAGGACATGATCGGGAGTGAGGCTGGCGTAGGGGGCGTCTTGGGACATCGGGCGATTATCGCCGCCAAACCCAGCCTACGTCGTTATTTGAGGTTGACGGCGCGCGACGGAATCACCGCCATGGTGATGCGCGAGATGCATACCAGCTCGCCGGCTTCGGTCTCGATGCGGATCTCCCACACCTGCGTACTGCGCCCCAGGTGCAGCTTGCGCGCGGTGCCGATCACGATGCCGCTGCGCACGCCGCGGATGTGGTTGGCGTTGATGTCCAGGCCGACGGCGGCTTCCTGCGTCGGGTCCAGGGTGAGCATGGCCGCGGTGCTGCCCAGCGTCTCGGCCAGCACCACCGAGGCGCCGCCGTGCAGCAGGCCGTAGGGCTGGTGGGTGCGCTGGTCCACCGGCATGGTGCCTTGCACCCAGTCGTCGCCGACCGCGGTGAAGCGGATGCCCAGGGCCTCCATCATGGTGTTGGCGCTCCAGCCATTGAGGCGGTCGAGGCTGGTGTCCTGCTTCCAGATGGCTGTCATGGTTGATACTCCCGGGTGAAGACCGCATTGTCGGTCGACCGCTGTCGCCGCGACAATCGATCCGTGTTCACCGTCACCCTCAAGCAGTCCGGCCGCCGCTTCCCGGTCGAGCCCGGCGAAACCGTGCTGGAAGCCGCGCAGCGCGCCGGCATCGCGCTGCCGTATTCGTGCCGCGCGGGTGTCTGCGGCAGCTGCAAGGCGATCCTGCTGGAGGGGCAGTGCCAGTACCCGCGCAATCCGCCGGTGGCGCTGAGCGGCACCTCGCCGGCCCAGCACGCGGTGCTGCTGTGCCAGGCGGTGCCCTGCGGCGACCTGCTGATCGCCGCGCGCGAAGTGACCTCGGTGGAAGACATCGCGCGCCGCCGCCTCGAGGTGGTGGTGACGGAGAAAAGCGCGCTCGCCCCGGACGTGATCGGCCTGCGCCTGGAGCCCGCGCCGGGCGAGACGCGCCTGAACTGGCTGCCGGGGCAATACCTCGACGTGCTGCTGGAAGACGGCCGCCGCCGTCCGTTCTCGATCGCCGGCGGGCCGCGTGCGGACGGCAGCATCGAGATGCACGTGCGCCACGTCGCCGGCGGCGGCTTCACCTCGTGGGTGGCCGACGGCCTGCGCGTCGGCGACCGGCTGCGGCTGGAGGCGCCGCTGGGCACCTTCGTGCCGCGCGAGGATTCGGAGCGGCCGATGGTGTTCATGGCCGGCGGCACCGGCTTCGCGCCGGTCAAGGCGATCGTCGAGCACTTCCTCGCGCTCGGCACGCGGCGTCCGATCGAGGTCTACTGGGGCGCGCGCAACGCGGCCGACCTGTACCTGCTGGAACTGGCCCGCGGCTGGGAGCGCTCGGCGCACGCGCTGCGCTTTCATCCGGTGCTGTCCGATCCCGAGCAGGCCTCCGCCAGCGGCCTGCGCATGGGCCTGGTGCACGAAGCGGTGCTGGAAGACCTGCCGGACCTCTCCGGCCACGACGTCTACATGAGCGGGCCGCCGGCGATGATCGACGCCGGCCGCAAGCTGTTCCTCGACGCTGGCCTGCCGGAGGAGCGGCTGTACTACGACTCCTTCGACTACGCGCCGGACGTGCTGGCGCAGATCCTCGCCGGCCGCGCGGGCCTGGCGCACGCCTGAGCCTGGCCCCCAAACGAAAAGCGCGCCCGTGGGCGCGCTGTCGAACGAGCGGATGCCGGCGAAGGTCTTACTTATTTCCTTTGGCCACCGGCAACTGCGCCTGCTGCCAGGCCAGCACGCCGCCGCCCAGGGTATAGACCTTGCCGAAGCCGGCCTTGATCAGGCGCTGCGCGGCCTTGTCCAGGCCACGGCCGTCCTTGTCGATCAGCACCACCGGCAGCTCCCTGGCCTTGGCCAGGTCCTTGTGCTCGGGGTCGAACTGGCTCATCGCCACGTGGCGGGCGCCGGGCACGTGGGCCTTCTCGAAGTCGGCGTAGGCCGACAGGTCGATCAGCAGCGGGCTCTCGCGGTTGATCAGCAGGGTGAGGCCGGCCGGCGTCAGCTCCTTGTACTTGCGCAGCAGGCGCATGATTTCCAGCACGACGATCGCCACCAGCAGGATCACGAACAGCGCGGCGAGCGCGAGATGGTTGCCGATGAACTCGGGCAGCTTGTGCAGGAAGTCGTTCATTCGATGGTTTCCGCAGGCGCGGTGGTGGAGAGTGAGCCGGCGATTATAGGGTTAAAGCCCCTCTCCCGTCGGCGACCCGAAGGTAGTCCCCTTGGGAGAGAGGGGTTGGGGTGAGGGTACGGGCGGAGCGCGGAAGTGATGCGCTCCGCTCCGCCCGCACCCTCATCCGGCTGCCGCCACCTTCTCCCGGAGGGAGAAGGATCCCAATTTGGAAGGCTGAGGCATTACTGGTCCGCGGTGAGGTTCGGCAGGCCGGTGAGCAGCCACCAGTGGTTGGTCTGGGCGTCGTAGCGCCAGGTCTGGCGGTCGATCACGGTGCGCTCGGCCTGGGTGTTGTTGTTGACCATGCTGATCGCGACCACCTGGCGCACCTCGTTCTCGCCGCTGGCGGCCGGGCCGCCGCCATCGTCGTAGCCGGTCACGCGGAACTGGTCGAAGCGGGCCATTTCCAGCTGGGTCGGCATGTGTTCGTCGCGCACCTTGGGGTCGATGAACTGCAGCGCGCTGCCGAAATCGCCCCAGCGCACCACGCTGCCATAGGCGTTGAGCGTATTGGTGAGGGCCTCGTTGCGCTTATTGGTGGCGCAGCCGGACAGCAGCAGGGTGGACAACAGGACGACGAGGACAAGCAGACGGCGCATGGAGCGTTCCCCCGGGTGAAGACCCGTCCATTCTGACCCAAGCCGGCGCATCGGGTGACGCTCAGTCCCGGCGTTTTGCGACGAAGCGCGCGCTCAGCGTGGCGGCGGGCTTGTCCGGATGCTCGCCGGGCACGCGGCAGGCCACCTCGATGCGGGCGCGGCCGCGCGTGTTCAAAGTATGGAAGAACGCGTCCCAGCTGGCGCCATGGCCGAGCCGGGCCTCGCTGAGGAAGTCTTCCCATACCGGCGCCAGGTAATGCACGGTCGATTCGGCGACGAACACATCGCAGTCGAAGCCGCGCCGGCGCAGCTCCAGTTCGACCAGGCCCCAGCCGCTGAGGGTCATCAGGCTGACCAGGCTGCCGCCGAAGGCGCAGCCCTTGTCGTTGATATTCGGCGGCAGCGGGGCGATCACGGCCAGATGGTCTTGATCGTGGCTGTGCAGGTGCAGGTCCATGGCGTGGGCGAGGGGGATCGAGTCGCGGATGAAGGCGACCAGGTCCTGGGCGGGGGAGGTTGTGTTGCTCATGCGGGAGAGGCGTGGGACGGGGAGCCGCCCAGTTTAGCCGGCGCGGCGGGGGCCGGGATGGGGCAGAAGTCGCGGGAGCGGCCGCAAGAACGCACGCGCGATCGGCCGGCGCTCCCTCGCTACACTCCGGGCGTTCCCTTTCCAGGTAAGCCATGAGCCGAGTCCGCGCCGATGTACCCGCTCCGCTCGCCGGCCGCGTGGTGGTGATCACGCGCCCGGCCGGCACCGCCGCGCCGCTGTCGCGCCGGGTGCGCACGCTCGGCGGCGAGCCGCTGGCGCTGCCGGGCCTGTCGCTGCGCGGCGCGGACGATGCGCGCGCCGCGGCCACGGGCCTGCGTGCCGCCTTGCGCGACGACGTGCTGGTCTTCACCAGTCCGGCCGCGGTGCGCTTCGCCGCGAAGCTCGCGCCGCTGCGCACGCGCGCCACGGTGCTGGCGGTCGGGCAGGGCACGGCGCGTGCGCTGCGCCGGCATGGCATCGATGCGATCGCGCCGTCGCGGCAGGACAGCGAAGGCCTGCTCGCGCATCCGTCGTTGCGCGAGCTGCGCGGACGCCGCGTTGCGCTGATCGGCGCACCCGGCGGCCGCGGCCTGCTGCGCGAGCAGTTCGCCGCGCGCGGCGCCGAGCTGCGCGAGCTGCATGTCTATCGCCGCGTGGCGCCGCGGCTGCTGCGCCGGCACGTGGACGCGGTGGCGGCGCTGCCGAAATCGGCGCGTGTGTTGCTTTCCAGCGCCGAAGCGCTCGACAACCTGCGCGCGCTGCTGCCGCCGCCGGCCTGGGCCAGGCTGTGCGCCGCCACCGCCATCGCCAGCAGCGAACGGCTGGCGGCGGCGGCGCGCGCGGCCGGTTTCGTGCGCGTGCGCATCGCGCGGTCCGCCATGGCGGCGGATCTGCTGGCCGCGGCGGCGCAACGCTAGCCATCGCTGCGGCGATGCGCCGCCGGGAACGCGCGCTTTTCACGCCCGTTTGATGCGAACCGGCGCACGCGGGCTGCTAGCATGGCGCGCATGAGCCAGGACAACGCCACGCCCACGAGCGCCGTGCAGGCGCCCGCCCCTTCCGCCGCGCCGCGCCGCGGCGGCACCGTCGCCCTCGCCACGCTGCTCGCGCTGGTCGCCCTCGGCGGCGCCGGTTACGTGGGCTGGCGCCAGTACGTGCAGGAAACCGGCGTGCGCGGCGCCACGCAGACCGCGGCCAGCCTGGACACGCGCGTCGCCAACATGGAGCGCGCGCTCGAATCGATGGAGAACGAGCGTGGCCTGCTGCGCCAGCGCCTGGGCGATGCCGACCAAGTCAACCGCTCGCTGCGCGAGGAACTGCTCGGCCAGTCCGAGCGCACGCGCAATCTCGAGGACGCCGTCGCCAAGCTGTCCGACAAGACCCTGTCCGGCCACGACGGCATGCTGCTGGACGAAACCGAAACGCTGCTGCGCATGGCCAAGGAACGCTACGCGCTGTTCCACGACGCGCAGGGCGCCGCCGCCGCTTATGCGCTGGCGGACCAGACCCTCGCCGCGGTGAACGACGGTGCGTTCTCCGGCCTGCGCCAGAGCATCACCGCCGAACGCGAAGCGCTGGCCAGGAGCCAGCCGGCCGGCCAGGCCGCCGCGCTCGATGCGCTCAACCAGCTGCGTGCCGCTTCCATCGCGTGGCCGCTGAAGCCGCTGGACCGCACCGAAGACAGCGCCGCCGCCGACACCGCCTGGATGCGCGTGCGCCGCTCGCTGGCCGACGTGATCCGCGTGCAGCGCACGAATGGCGCGCCGCTGGCGGTGGCCGATGCGCGCTTCGCGCGCGAGCTGGTCGGCCTGGACCTGGCCCAGGCGCAGGCCGCGCTGCTGGCCTACGACGCCGACGGCTATGCGGCCGCGCTCAAGCGTGCCGAGGCCAATCTCGACACGCAGTTCGACCTGCAGGCTCCGGTCGTGCAGCAGGCGCGCGCGAAACTCGCCGAACTGGAACGCCAGCTGCCCGCCGTCGCGCCGGTGCAGCTGGGTGCCGCGCTGGCCGAGCTGCGCAACCTGCGCGCGGTGCATGCGCTGCGTCCCGCCGCCGGCGACAGCAAGCCCGAAGCCGGGGCCAAGCCATGAACCTGTGGCGCTGGATCCTGTTGCTGGTGGCCGTCGCCGCGGTCGCCGCATTCGGCTGGCACTGGGTGGCCGAGGACCCGGGCTATATGCTGGTGCGGCTGCGCGGCTGGCAGGCGGAGCTGTCGGTGGTCGCGGCGGTAGTCGTGCTGTTGCTCGCCTGGGCCCTGCTCGTCGCGGCGTGGCGCCTGGCGCGCTGGCCGTTCGGCGCGCTGTCGCGCCGCCATCGCCGGGTCAGCCAGCAGCGTCTGGGCGAGGGCCTGGTCGCGCTGATGGAAGGCCGCCACGGCGATGCCGAGCGCGATCTCAACCGCGCCTCGCGCCTCGACACGCTGCGCGGTCCCGCCTTGCTTGCCTCGGCCGAGGCAGCCTCGCGCCGCGGCGAACACAATCGCGCGCTGGAAGCGCTGGCCGAAGCCGGCCAGTCCGCGCCGCGCGCCGCGCGCGTGCTGCGCGCCCGTGTGCTGCGCCGCGATGGCAAGGCCGCGGAGGCGCTGGCCCTGCTGGCGCCGGAAGCCGATGCCGGCACGCTCAGCCCCGGCGGCTGGCGCGAGCTGACCATCGCCGCGCTGGCAACCGGCGATTTCCGCCGCGCCCGCGAAGCGCTGGAGCCGCTGCAGAAAAGCGGCGCGCTCGGCGCCAGGAACTACGCGGTGCTGGAAGGCCAGGTGCTGGCCGCCTCGCTGCGCGCCGCGCCGGACGGGGCCGCGCTCAACCAGCAATGGTCGCAGCTGCCGAAAGCGCAGCGCCGCTCGGCGGCCGCCATCGATGCCTACGCGCGCGCCGCCGCCGGCTACGGCATGGTGCTGCCGGCGATGGACGAAGTGGAGTCCGCGTTGCGCCGCGACTGGTCGCCGCAGCTGATCGAGACCTACGGCGTGCTCGGCGACGACAACCTCGACGCACGCCTGCGCCGCGCCGAGAGCTGGCTCGACGCGCATCCGAACGATCCCTACCTGCTGCTCACGCTCGGCCGCATGGGCGTGCGGCTGCAGCTGTGGAGCAAGGCGCATGCGTACCTGGAGCGCTCGCTCGCGCTCAAGCCCACCGCCGAAGTGTGGGAAGCGCTGGGCGATGCCTATGCCGGCGAAGGCGACGATGCGCTGGCGCAGCAGTGCTATCGCAACGCGCTGGCCTTCCACCGCGGCGCGGCGGTGACGCCGCTGCCGCAGGACACGCTGCGCGGCACGCGCCTGGATACGCGTCCGGTCGCGGTCGAGGAACGCAGCGAGCACGGCGTGCCGCGCCTGCGCGAGTGATCCTCAGCCTTTGGACACCGCCCAGGTGAGAAAGCCCGCGTTGACCGTGGTCAGCGTCAAGGCCAGCAGGAACAGCACATCCGAAACCCGCTCCAGCCGGTGATTGCGGCTGAGGCTGCGCGTGCGCAGCGCCCAGTACGACAGCAGGCAGGCCAGCAGGTAGAGGATCGTGTTCAGCGCCAGCAGGTCGTTGCCGATCAGGTCGATGCGGCGCATCGAGACGGCTACGCGCAGGATGCCGATGACCGTGATGCACACGCCGACCATCGCGGCCGAGGCGGTGAAGATGTGGACGCAGATGTCGTGGTCCAGCGGTTTCGTCTTGGGCGACCAATTCATGGCGGCGGCTTGCGGATGGGGACTTGAGGTGGAGACCGGCTCGCCACCGCCGCGGTTCGCGGACAGGTTCTTGCGTTCAGCGGGCGCCCACATTCCGGTGAGTGAGACCGGGGCCGGCTACAATGGCGCGATGGATGTCTCGCATTTGATCGACAAGCTCAATGACGCGCAGCGCGAAGCCGTCTGCGCGCAGCCCGGCCACTATCTGGTGCTGGCCGGCGCCGGTTCCGGCAAGACCCGCGTGCTGACCCACCGCATCGGCTGGTTGACCCAGGTGCTGGAGGTGCCGCCGTGGGCGATCCTGGCGGTGACCTTCACCAACAAGGCGGCCGGCGAGATGCGCGGACGCCTGGATGCGCTGATCGGCGCCGGCACGCAGGGCCTCACCGTCGGCACCTTCCACGGCATCGCGCATCGCCTGCTGCGCCGGCACTGGCGCGAGGCGGGGCTGCCGGAAGGCTTTCAAATCCTCGATGCCGACGACCAGCAGCGCATCGTCAAGCGCGTGGTCGCGGGGCTGGGGCTGGACGAGGCGAAGTTCCCACCGCGCCAGGCCACCTGGCAGATCAACAGCTGGAAGGACGAAGGCAAGCGCCCGGGCAGCATCGAGCATCGCGACCATCCGGTCACGCGCACCTTCGTGCAGATCTACCAGGCCTATGAGGAAGCCTGCCAGCGCGCCGGCCTGGTCGATTTCGCCGAGCTGCTGCTGCGCGCGCACGAGCTGTGGCTGAAGAATCCGGCGGTGCTGGAGCATTACCAGCAGCGCTGGCGCTATCTGCTGATCGACGAGTTCCAGGACACCAACACGCTGCAGTACGCGTGGATCCGCGTGCTGGCCGGCAGCAGCGGGCAAGCTGCTTCTGCTCAGGTATTCGTGGTGGGCGACGACGACCAGGCCATCTACGGCTGGCGCGGCGCCAAGGTGGAGAACGTGCAGCAGTTCCTGCGCGATTTCCCCGGCGCCAAGACCATCAAGCTGGAACAGAACTACCGCTCCACCTCGACCATCCTCAAGGCCGCCAACGCGGTGATCGCGCGCAACGGCAGCCGCCTCGGCAAGCAGCTGTGGACGGACGGCGAGGATGGCGAGCGCATCGCCGTATACGCCTCGTACAACGAGCAGGACGAAGCGCGCTACGTGATCGAGCGCATCCGCGAATACATCGCCGAACATGGCGATGCGCGCGACTGCGCCATCCTGTATCGCTCCAATGCGCAGTCGCGCAACTTTGAAGAGCAGCTGATCCAGCGCGACATCCCGTATCGCGTCTACGGCGGCCTGCGCTTCTTCGAGCGCGCGGAAATCAAGGACGCACTGGCCTATCTGCGCCTGTCCGCCAACCGCCACGACGATGCGGCCTTCGAGCGCGCCGTGAACACGCCGCCGCGCGGCATCGGCGACCGCACGCTGGACGCCTTGCGCAAGCGCGCGCGCGGCGAGGGCACCTCGCTGTGGGAAGCGGCCTTGAACGAGCTGGCCACCGGCCGCGAACTGGCCGGCCGTGCGAAGAACGCGGTGAAGGCGTTCCTGCAGATGATCGAGGAGATGGCGCGCACCTTCTCCGGCAAGGCCGACGGCGACACCGAGGCCACGGCGCTGGCGCTGGCCGAGCAGATGGAACACGCCATCTCGCACACCGGCCTGCGCGATTTCTACGAGAAAGACAGCCGCGGCAATGCCGAATCGCGGGTGGAGAACCTGGACGAGCTGGTCAACGTGGCCAGCCGCTTCGAGCCCACCGCCGAAGATATCGAGGCGGGCCTGAGCGAGCTGTCGGCTTTCCTGTCGCATGCGGCGCTGGAAGCCGGCGAAGGGCAGGGCGAATCCTGGGACGACTGCGTGCAACTGATGACCCTGCACTCGGCCAAGGGCCTGGAGTTTCCGGTGGTGTTCCTGGTCGGCATGGAAGAGGGGTTGTTCCCCAGCCAGCGCTCGGTCGAGGACGAAGGCCGCCTGGAAGAGGAGCGCCGCCTCGCCTATGTCGGCATCACCCGGGCGCGCGAGCGGCTGGTGATCACCTATGCCGAATCGCGCCGCATGCATGGCGTGGAGATGCTGGCGCGCCCGTCGCGCTTCCTCGCCGAAGTGCCGCCGGACCTGGTCGACGAGGTGCGCCCGCGCGTGCAGGTGACGCGTCCGTTGTATGCCGGGCGTTTCGCCGAATCCGCGGCGTCGTCGCTCAAGGAAGACCTGCCGGTGAAGCTGGGCCAGCGCGTGAGCCATCCGAGCTTCGGCGAGGGCGTGGTGGTGAGCGCCGAGGGCAGCGGCGCGCATACGCGGCTGCAGATCAACTTCGAGGCGGCGGGGAGCAAGTGGCTGGTGGCCGCATACGCCAACCTCACGCCGCTTTAGATTTAGCCCCTCTCCCCTCGGGAGAGGGGTTTGGGGTGAGGGTACGGCCGGAGCGTGGAAGTGATGCGCACCGCTCCGCCCGCGCCCTCATCCGGCTGCCGCCACCTTCCTCGCTCCTCCACGCGAAGAGGGCACAGGGATGTGCCCGGCTTTGATGAGCGAGGAAAGCCGGGCACATCCCTGTGCCCTCCCCACGTGCTCTCCCACGGGGACTACCTTCGGGTCGCCGGAGGGAGAAGGATTCAGCCTTGTATGTCGAGGCTCAGCCCTTGCGAAGAAAGCCGCCGATCGCCAGCAACGCTCCCACGGCGATCCCCGCAATCCCCATCCACGTCGGCACCGCCTTGTCATGCGTCGCGGTGATCTTCGCCGAGCCCAGCTGCACCAGCGTATCGGTCTGCTGATAAGTGGCTTGTCCGGCCAGCACCCAGATGCCGGCAGCGACAAGGATCAGGCCAAGGACGATCAGGACGGTGCGCATGCGGAAGCTCCTTTCGACACGATGCCGCCGATCATAGGCGGCGCCGCGTGAACGCGACAGCCGCCCCGCTCAGGACAGCCGGGCGAACAGCAGGCCGTGCGGCGGCAGGCGCAGCAGGCCGTCTTCCAGCGTGCCTTCGGCCAGGCCATGGCCGCCGATGCGCTCGCCGGCCACGGGCAGCGCGACGGCGACGGGCGCGGGTCCGAGATTGAACGCCGCCAGCATCGTTTCCCCCGCGTGCGTGCGGGTGAAGGCCAGCACCGGCTCGGGCGTATCGAGGAAATGGATCGCGCCCCAGCGCAGTTCCGGCTGTGCCTGCCGCCACTGCATGAAGTTGCGGAAGCCGTGCAGCGCAGAGGCCGGATCGAGCTCCTGGCGCGACACCGCCAGCGCGCGATGGCCGGCCGGCACCGGCAGCCAGGGCGCGCCGCTGCTGAAGCCGGCATGGGCCGACTCGTCCCAGGGCATCGGCGTGCGGCAGCCGTCGCGGCCCTTGAAGTTGGGCCAGAAGGTGATGCCGTAGGGATCCTGCAGCGCTTCGTACGGCACTTCCGCTTCGGTCAGCGCGAGCTCTTCGCCCTGATAGACGCATACCGAACCGCGCAGCGAGCACACCATCGCGGTCAGCAGGTTGGCGAGCCGCACCGACGCATCGCCGTTACCCCGTGCCTCACGACCCCAGCGACTGAGCACGCGCTCCACGTCATGGTTGGAAATGGCCCAGCACGGCCAGCCCTCGGTCATCTGCGCTTCCAGCCGCTCGACCGTGCCGCGGATATAGGCCGCGCTGAAATCGGCGGTGAGCAGCTCGAAGCTGTAGCCCATGTGCAGGCGGTGGCCGGTGGTGTACTCGGCCATGGTGGCCAGCGAGTCCTCCGAGGAGATCTCGCCCAGCGCGGCGGCGCCGGGATAGCGGTCGAGCAGCCCGCGCAATTCTTCCAGGAACGCGAGGTTCTCCGGCTGCGTGTTGTTGTAGTAGTGGTACTGGAACGCGTACGGATTGTCGGGACTGAAGCCGCGGCCCACGCGCATCGCCTGCGGCTTGGGCGGGTTGTCGCGCAGCTGGCGGTCGTGGAAGCAGAAATTGATCGCGTCCAGGCGCAGGCCGTCCACGCCCTTGTCCAGCCAGAACTGCACGTTGTCCAGCACCGCGCGCTGCACGTCCGGATGGTGGAAGTTGAGGTCCGGCTGCGAAGTCAGGAAGTTGTGCAGGTAGTACTGCCCGCGCCGCGGCTCCCATTGCCAGGCCACGCCGCCGAACAGCGACATCCAGTTGTTGGGCGGCGTGCCGTCGTCCCTGGCGTCGGCCCACACATACCAGTCGGCCTTGGGATTGTCGCGGCTGGCGCGGCTTTCCTTGAACCACTCGTGCTGGTCGGAGGTATGGCTGAGCACCTGGTCGATCATCACCTTCAGGCCCAGCGCATGTGCCTTGGCCAGCAGGCGGTCGAAGTCGTCGATCGTGCCGAACAGCGGATCCACCGCGCGGTAGTCGGCGATGTCGTAGCCGAAATCCGCCATCGGCGAACGGAAGAACGGCGCGATCCAGATCGCGTCCACCCCTAAGCCCGCGATGTAGTCGAGGCGCTCGACGATGCCGGGCAGGTCGCCCACGCCGTCGCCGTCCGTGTCCAGGAAGCTGCGCGGGTAGATCTGGTAGATGACGGCTCCGCGCCACCAGGGTGTTTCACTCATGTCCCGTAATCCCGAGGCTTTATCGGCGCACGCAGCAGATGGGCGGTGCGCGGGGTGCGGGGCAGCTTAAATGCAGGCCGCGGCGACGACGGCTTTCATGCATACGTATTCAAGAAATGAGGATTTTGCAGCGCAGCAGCGCACGCGTCGATGCGCTGCGACGAACGAAGCGTGGCAGCTTGGATCGTGGCAAGTAGAGACTTGCGCGCTCGCATGGCGCGATGCGCACGGGCATCGCACGGCCCCTGCGCAACGCGCGCGCACTGTGCTTTTTGTCACGACCGCACAAAAAAAGCGTCATATGAATACGTATGCATAACTGCATCCCCCTCGGAAAGCCGGGCCTACCATGGCCGCCACGCGAAAGCGCACACCAAACAGCAAGCCTGCCGCAGCACCCGCGCGAGCCGGCACCGTAGTGACGATTCAAGCCCTGGGGAGGGGACAAGGTGATCCTGAAACGCAACGTATTGGCCATGGCGCTGGCGTCGGCCGGCTTGTGCTTCACCGTCGGCATCCAGGCGGCTCCGGCCGGCGCGGATAACGGCGCAGCAGCCGCGACGCAGCCTGCCGCCGCACCCGCCCAGGACGCGCAGCAGTCCGGCACTGCGCAGACGTCCGACCAGCAGGACGGCCGCAAGAAGAGCAACGAAGAGCAGCTCGCCAAGAGCCTCGCCGGCATCACGGTGACCGGCTACAGCAACAGCGTGCAGAAGTCGATCGACTACCAGCGCTACGCCGACACCATCCAGAACGTGATCACCTCGGCCGACATCGGCGGCCTGCCCGACCAGTCGATCGCCGACGCGCTGACCCGCCTGCCGGGCGTGTCAGCCGAGCGCATCGCCGGCCAGGCCTCGCAGGTGAACATCCGCGGCCTGTCGGGCAACTTCATCCAGACCACGTTGAACGGCCGCGAGCAGCCGTCGACCAGCGGCAGCAACTACATCCAGTTCGACCAGTACCCGTCCGAGCTGATCAACATGGCCACGGTGTACAAGTCCACTCAGGCTTCGCTGGTCACCGGCGGCGTGGGCGGCACCATCGGCATGCAGACGGCCAATCCGCTGGATGCGCCGAAGGAACAGAACTTCAACGTCGACGCCCGCGGCAGCTATAACGACCGCGCCAACGACGTCGCCGGCGCCAGCGCGAAGGGCTATCGCCTGAGCGCGGCCTACCAGGGCAAGTTCCTCGACAACACCCTGGGCGTGGGCCTGGGCGTGGCGCAGATGTACCAGCCGCACGTGTCCGAGCAGTTCGTGGGCGAGGCTTCCGACGGTAACAAGTACACGCTGTCCGACGGCCGCCAGGCCTACCTGACCCAGGGCCTGCAGCTGCAGCAGAACGGCGGCAGCGAGCGCCGCACCGGCGAAATCGCCACCGTCGTGTGGAAGCCCACCGACGAGCTGACCGTCAGCGGCGATGCGTTCTACTCGAAGTTCAAGAACACCTCGTTCGGCTACGGCTTCCGCACGCAGAACATCTACCAGAGCGGCGCCACCGTCACCAACGCGGTGCTGGGCCCCTACGGCACGATGACCGGCGGCACGGTGACCGGCACCGGCGGCAATCAGCAGTTCTCCAACGAGACCACCGCGGACAACTACACGACGAACACCAGCGTGTTCTCCAGCGGCCTGAACCTGAAGTGGAACCATGGCAACTGGCACGTGGATTCTGACGTGTCGCTGTCGCGTGCCTCCAGCAACCAGATCAACGTCGACACCACCGCCGATCCCTACGTGGGCCTGGGCACCGCCAACCCGACGCTGGCCGCGCAATCGGTCACCTACCAGCTCAAGGGCCGCCAGCTCGGCAACGTGTCGTACGCCAACCCGGGCCAGTACACCGACCTGAGCACGCTGGGCCTGTCGCGCTATGGCGTGTATCCCTACATCTATCACGACAAGATGAAGGCGTTCCGCACCGACGTGAAGTACGACCTGCCCAACAGCTCGTTCCTGTCGGCGATCGAATTCGGCTTCTACGCGAACAACCACAACTACAACGCCGACCGCGAGGTCTACGTCTACGGTTCGGAGTGGGGCACCGACCAGAGCAAGGGCGTGCCGCTGAGCATTCCGGCCGGCGCGGCCAAGCGGACCTGCTGGAAGGGCGACTTCTCCCGCTACCCCTGCTTCATGCAGCTCAATGGCCCGGCGATCCTCGCCGCGCACGGCATCACCGCCAACCCGGTGAAGAACATCACCGACCAGAGCTGGTCGGAGATCCAGAGCGGCCAGGTCGACGAGCAGACGCGCGACCTGTACTTCATGGCCGACATCGCCACGCAGCTGTTCGATCATGACCTGACCGGCAACATCGGCGTGCGCTACTCGCACCAGAAGCAGTACAGCTACGGCCTGCAGCAGGTCGGCAACGGTGCCGGCGTGCCGATCACCGACGGCAACGGCAACACCAGCCTCGACTACGCGCCGCTCACCGTCGGCAAGAAGTACTCCGACTGGCTGCCGTCGATGAACCTGATCTACCACTTCACCGACAACGACCAGGGCCGTTTCTCCGCCGGCAAGGTGCTGGCGCGCCCGCCGATCAACCAGATGATGGCCGGTTCCGGTTCGTGGGTGGACAATGGCCACTACAACGTGTGGGGCGGCACCAGCCCGCTGCTGGATCCGCTGCGCGCCACGCAGTACGACGCCACCTACGAGCACTACTTCGACGACTCCACCGGCGTGATCAGCGGCGGCGTGTTCTTCAAGAAGATCAAGTCGTTCGTCCAGGCGGTGACCTACAACAACTTCGACTTCGCCTCGGCCGGCATCACCGTGCCGACCGACCCGGCCACCGGCCAGCCCTATCTCAACGGCCAGTACCAGACGGCCTACAACGCCAAGGGCGGCCTGGTGCGCGGCGTGGAGTTCTCGTTCTCCAAGACCGGCTTCCTGCCGGGCGCGTGGAAGGGCCTGGGCGTGCAGGCCAATGCGGCCTACACCAAGAGCACGGTGAGCAATCCCACCACGCTGGGCGGCGCGACGTCGTATATCGGCCTGCCGGGCCTGTCCAAGCGCGTGGCCAGCCTGGCGGTGTTCTACGACAACGGTCCGTTCTCGGCCCGCCTGTCCGGCAACTACCGTTCGAAGTTCGCCTCCGATACGCAGATGTCGGTGACCAACCAGATGGTCACCTTCGCCTCGGAGACGGTGTACGACTTCCAGGCTTCGTACGACGTCAACAAGCAGTGGCGCATCGTCTACCAGATGCTCAACCTCAGCGACCAGCCGACCAAGACCTACTTCGGTTCGGATCCGTCGCAGACCGGCACCATCCAGTACTTCGGCCGCACCAGTTACCTGGGCGTGGAGTTCAAGCTGTAAGCAACCATCGGGAGAGCCGCGCTTTCACTTGCGCGAGCTCTCCCGAGTTATTTCCTTCTCCCGTCGGGAGAAGGTGCCGGCAGGCGGATGAGGGTGCGGCGAAGCCTCAACGTTCCGCGCTGGCCGTACCCTCACCCGCCTGCCGGCACCCTCTCCTGATCGGAGAGGGATTTCCCAGCCAGGCGTCGAGGTTCGGTCTGGCGTAACAGAGGAGCAAGCCATGCCGCCGTTCCGTGCACTAAGTCGTCTGACCGTTGCTTTCGCTCTCGCGCTTGGCGCCACTGTCGCCTACGCCGCCGATTCCACCCCACCCGTCGCCACCTCCACCGCACCGAAGACCCAGGGTTCCGGCGTGTGGTACGAGATCTTCGTGCGCGCCTGGTACGACACCAACGGCGACGGCATCGGCGATCTCAACGGCGTCACCGCCAAGCTCGATTACCTGCAATCGCTCGGCGTCAGCGGCATCTGGCTGATGCCGATCAATCCCTCGCCCACCTACCACGGCTACGACGTCACCGACTACGAGGGGATCAACCCGCAGTACGGCAGCATGGCCGACTTCGAAAAGCTGGTAAGCGAAGCGCACAAGCGCGGCATCGAGGTGATCATCGACCTGGTGATCAACCACAGCAGCGACCAGCATCCCTGGTTCAAGTCCGCGCTGGATCCGCATAGCCAGTACCGCCACTGGTACACCTGGGCCGGCAAGGACACCGACCTGAAGGCGATCAGCGCGGTCGACGGTCCGGCCTGGCACGCCAGCGGCAAGCAGCACTACCTGGGCGATTTCACCGGCGCCATGCCCGACCTCAACTACGACGAGCCGGCGGTGCGGCGCGAGATGATCGCGATCGGCAAGTTCTGGCTGGGCAAGGGCGCCGACGGTTTTCGCCTCGACGCGGCGCGCCACATCTACGACGACCTCAAGAGCGACAACGGCCAGCCCGCGGTGATCCGCAAGAACGCGCAGTGGTGGAGCGAGTTCCGCCAGGGCCTGCGGCAGGTGCGTCCGGACGTCTATCTGGTCGGCGAAGTCTCGGCCAGGCAGCCGGGCGAGCTGGCACCGTATCTACCGGCGCTCGGTTCGGTGTTCGACTTTCCGCTGGCCGAGCAACTGATCGCCAGTGCGAAGCAGGAGCAGGCCGGCAAGCTGCCGGCGTTGCTGACCGAAAGCTACGCCGCCTTCCACGCCGCCGCGGGCGACGACTATGCCGACGCGCCGTTCCTCTCCAATCACGACCAGGAACGCGTGCTCAGCCAGCTCGGCGGCGACCTGCACCATATGCGCACCGCCGCGGCCATGCTGCTGACCCTGCCGGGCCGGCCGTACATCTACTACGGCGAGGAAATCGGCATGCTCGGCCGCAAGCCGGACGAGAACCTGCGCGAGCCGATGCGCTGGCAGCGCACGCCGGCCGCACCGGGCGACAGCCGCTGGAAGACTTACAGCGTGAAGCAGGGCGGCGACGTGTCGGTACAGGCGGAGCGGGACCAGCCCGATTCGCTGCTCAACCTGTATCGCACGCTGATCCATTGGCGCGTGGAGGTGCCGGCGCTGCGCGACGGTGCCCTGCGCGTGATCGCCACCGGCAAGCCTGCGCTGGTGGCTTATGAGCGCGCGACGGCGGACAACCGCGCGCTGGTGGTGCACAACCTGTCGGGCAAGCCGGGCAGCTTCAAGCTCGACGGCGACAGCGCCAAGGCGTTCAGCGCGATCCGCCTGCATACCGCGCCCGGCGCCACGCTGGCGAACGGCCAGCTCACGCTGCCGGCGTATGCCACGGTGGTGTTGCAGTGAGCGTGCGCCGGCGCGGCTTGGCACTGGCTTTGTCGGGAGCATTTGCAATGACGGCGATGGCGCAAGCCTCGGAAGAGCTGCGCCCGTCGCCCGTCGGGTTCCAGGTCGTGCAAGGCACGGTGATGGTGCATTACCTGTCGCCGGATATCGTCAGGCTTTCCTTCGTGCCGAAAGACGGCGCGCCTGCGCCACCCACGGTGGTGATCGATCCCGCGCTCGACAGCGAGACATCGGGCGGCTCCGACCCGTCGTTGCGTGGGGCCGTGCGCGATGGCGCATGGGTCGTGCAGCGCGATGGGCGCGTGCTGTTGAGTATCGATCTGGCCGCGCTGGGCCGTGGCGAAGTACAGGCGCGCCACGCCGCGACCGACCCGCTGTATGGCATCCACGGCTATGGCGCCTTCGAGCGCGCCGACGGCGGCCTGCAGCGCAACGGCAAGCAGGTGGCCAAAGCCGGCGAGCAAGGCAATGCCGGTGCGCCTTTCGTCTGGAGCACGGCCGGCTACGGCCTGCTGGCCGACGCCGAAGGCGCTAGTTTCGATCTGGATGGCGGCAAGCTGCGCGTGCGTGGCCGCCAGGGTCAGGCCATCGGCGACGTCTATGTGTTCATTGGCGAACCCAAGGCGATCTTCGCCGCGCTGGCGCGGGTCAGCGGCCGCTCGCCGCTGTTCCCGAAATGGGCGATGGGCTTCACCAACAGCCAGTGGGGCATCGACCAGCGCGAGTTGCTGCAGTTGGTCGATACCTATCGCGAAAAGCACATTCCGATCGACAACTTCACCCTGGACTTCGACTGGAAAGCCTGGGGCGCCGACCCGTACGGCGAGTTCCGCTGGAACCCCGACAAGTTCCCGGGCGGTTCCGACGGCAGCCTCAAGACCATGCTCGACGCCAAGGGCATGCACCTGACCGGCATCATGAAACCGCGCCTGCATGTGGACACGGCCGAGGGCCGCTATGCCACCGAGCACGGCCTGTGGGCCGCGAAGAGCAAGGCGGCGCCGGATTATTTCTCGCACCAGACCGTGCGCGACCTGGATTTCGACCGGCCCGCGGCCCGCGCGTGGTTCTTCAACGACACCCTCAAGCATTCCTTCGACACTGGCATGGCCGGCTGGTGGAACGACGAGGCGGATACGCTGGACAGCGACACGCAGTTCCTCAACATGCAGCGTGCGCTGTACGACGGCCAGCGCGCCTACGGCAACCGGCGCGTGTGGTCGATCAACCGCAACTTCTATCTGGGCTCGCAGCGCTACGCCTACGGCCTGTGGTCGGGCGACATCGCCACCGGCTTCGCCAGCATGAAGGCGCAGCGGCAGCGCATGCTCAGCGCGATCAATGCCGGCGCGATGCAATGGGGCATGGATGGCGGCGGTTTCCAGAAAAGCAGCAAGCAGGCCGATCCCGTCACCGGCGGTTTGACGCCGGAGAACTACGCGCGCTGGATCCAGTTCGGCGCGTTCACGCCGATCTTCCGCGTGCATGGCGAGCTGGGTATCAAGCGCCAGCCCTGGATCTACGGGCCGGTGGCGGAAAAGGCGGCGACCGCGGCGATCCGCCTGCGCTACGCGCTGCTGCCGTACATCTACAGCTATGAGTACCAGCGCCGCGCCACCGGCGTGGGCCTGGTGCGGCCGCTGCTGTTCGACTGGCCGGACGATGCCAGGGTGCGCGAGGACGTGGACGCCTGGATGTTCGGCGACTATCTGCTGGTGTCGCCGGTGGTGGAGGCGGGGCAGGCGTCGAAGGACATCTATCTGCCGGCGGGGCGTTGGGTCGATTACGCCAGCGGCAAAAGCCACGACGGCGGCCAGACGATCCACTACGCGCTGGACGCGAAGCGCTGGTCGGATCTTCCGTTGTTCGTGCGCGAAGGCGCCATCGTGCCGATGCAGGCGCCGGAGGACTACGTGGGGCAGCATGCGCTGCGCGAACTCGAGGTCGACGTGTTTCCGGCCGACCGGCGCACCAGCTTCCCGTACTACGACGATGATGGCGTCACGTACGGCTACGAGCATGGCGACTACTTCCTGCAGACGCTGGCCGTGCAGCGCACGCAGCAGGGCGTGAGCTTCGAGACGGCCGCGCCGGAAGGGCGCTTCAAGCCGGCTTTGGCCTGGTACGTGGTGAAGATGCATGGCATCGCTGCCGCTGCGGTCAGCAGCGACGGCAAGCCTTTGGGCGAAGCCGCCAGCGAAGAGGCGCTGCGTGCGCGCGATGGCGCGGGCTGGGCGCGCGGCACCGACCGCTTCGGTCCGGTGACCTGGGTGCGCATGCAGGCGGGGCGGGTCGAGCGCATCGCGCTGACACCCGTGCGATGAGCGAAACGCCATCAAAGGCGAAATCCTTCTCCCTCCGGGAGAAGGTGGCGGCAGCCGGATGAGGGTACGGGCGGAGTGGTGCGCCCCACTCCGTCCGTACCCTCACCCCAACCCCTCTCCCGGAGGGAGAGGGGCTTTATGCCGCGACGGAGGGGTTTCACGTGAAAGGGGGTTGTTCCATCCACCGATGAGAGGGGCAACATGAATCGTTCGACTGAAGCGATGCACCGTTCCATGCGCGCCGTCCGCGGCGTCGCGCTCACCGCCCTGGCCTGTGCCTTGCTGGCACTGCCCTGGGCCGCGCAGGCCGCGTCCAATGACAATAACGTCGAATGGAACGGCCTGTTCCACGACCAGGGCCCGCTGTTCGTCGACCACCCCGAGCCCACCTCCGCGCAGACCGTCACGCTCACCTTCCGCAGCTTCAAGGGCGACCTGACCAGCGCCAACATCAAGTACTACGACAGCGCCGACGGCGCCTTCCACTGGGTGGCGATGCACTGGGCCTCGAACGACCCGACGGGCACGTTCGATTACTGGCAGGGCACGGTGCCGGCCAGTTCGTCCGAGAAGTACTACCGCTTCCAGCTCAACGACGGCAGCGCCAGCGCCTGGTACAACGCCGCCGGCACCAGCAGCAGCGAGCCCTCGTCCGGCGATTTCTATCTCATCCCCGGCTTTAAGACGCCGGACTGGATGAAGAACGGCGTGATCTACCAGATCTTCCCGGACCGCTTCTACAACGGCGACACCAGCAACGACGTGCAGACCGGCCAGTACAGCTATGGCGGGCAGTCCACGCAGAAGGTGGCCTGGGGCGGCAGCGTGTTCGCCACCGGCAGCGGCTCCAACAACCTGGTGTTCTTCGGCGGCGACCTGGCCGGCGTGGACCAGAAGCTGGGCTATATCAAGCAGACGCTGGGCGCGAACATCGTCTATCTCAATCCGGTGTTCACCTCGCCGACCAATCACAAGTACGACACCGAGGACTATTACCACGTCGATCCGGCCTTCGGCAGCAATACGACGCTGCAGACGCTGATCGCGGACGTGCATGCCAGCACCAACGGCCCCAAGGGCTATGTGATGCTCGACGGCGTGTTCAACCACACCGGCGATACCAGCCAGTGGTTCGACCGCTACAACTGGTGGAGCACGCAGGGCGCGTACGAGTCCACCTCCAGCACCTGGTACGGCTACTACACCTTCCAGCAGTGGCCCGGCACGTATTCCAGCTTCTACGGCTATTCGACCATGCCCAAGCTGGACTACGGCGCCAGCGGCTCGGCGGTGCGCAACCAGATCTACGGCAGCGCCTCGTCGGTGGTGAAGACGTGGTTGTCGTCGCCCTACGGCATCGACGGCTGGCGCCTGGACGCGCCGCAGTACATCGACGCCGGCGGCAACAACGGCAGCGACACCACCAACCACCAGATCATGGCCGAGCTGCGCACGGCGGTGAAAGCGGTGAACGCGAACGCTGAAATCCTCGGCGAGTTCTGGGGCAATGCCAACCCATGGACCGGCAACGGCAAGGAATGGGATAGCGCACTCAACTATGACGGCTTCACCCAACCTGTATCGGAATGGATCACCGGATATGACTACAGCGGCAACGCCGCCTCGATTCCCGCCAGCCAGTTCGACAGCTGGCTGCACGGCACCCGCGCCAACTACCCGGGCAACGTGCAGCAGACCATGGCCAATTTCCTCAGCAGCCATGACATCCAGCGCTTTGCACAGCGTGCCGGCGGCGATATCTGGAAGACCTACCTGGCGCTGATCTTCCAGATGACCTACGTGGGCACGCCGACGATCTACTACGGCGACGAATACGGCATGCAGGGCGGCAACGATCCGGACAATCGCCGGACTTTCGACTGGACCCAGGGCAGCACCACCAACGCGGCGGTGGCGTTGACGCAGAAGCTGATCGCCATTCGCAACCAGTACGCGGCGCTGCGCACCGGCTCGTTCATGAGCCTGCTTACGGATGACAGCAACAAGCTGTACGCCTACGGCCGCTTCGATGCGAGCCATCGCGTCGCGGTGGCGCTTAACAATGACAGCACGGCTCATTCGGTCACCGTTCCGGTTTGGCAGCTCAGCATGGCGAACGGCAGCGCCGTCACCGACCTGCTGAGCGGCAACACATATACGGTGAGCGGCGGCAATGTGGTGGTGCCGGTCAACGGGCACTACGGCGCGATCCTCGCGCAATGACCAGAGGCAGATGACGATGCGGAACGAGCGCAAGGTGTTCGCATGCTGACGGCGGCACTCCTGGCCGGGATCCTGGCCGCCGGACCGGGCGTGGCGGACAGCTGGCGCGACAGGCTGGAATGGCAGGGCAAGGAGGCGGTCGTCACGACCGCCTCCGACGGCAGCTACATGCTGCATGGCCCCTTCGGCCAGCGCCGCATCGGCAAGCAGAAACTGGCGGCGCACACCGCCAGTCCGCTGTTCGACGGCCTGTTCGCCATGGCGCAGGACGATCTGCGGCTGGATTCGATGCAGGCGATCCGCGACGACGCCTTCGATCATGGCCAGGCGATCCCCTGCGCCTGCTTCGAGACCGGCGAGAAGTGGCATTACGTGTGGACGCGCGATCTCTCGTATGCGGTGGATCTCTCGCTGTGGCGACTGGACCCGGCGCGTGCGAAGGCCTCGCTGCGCTTCAAGCTTTCCGACGTGCGCGCACCGGGCATACCGGATGGGCTGTACGCGATGCAGGACACCGGTTCCGGCGGCAGCTGGCCGATCAGCACGGATCGCGTGGTGTGGTTCCTCGGCGCGCGGCATCTGCTGACCGATCCCGCTTTTGCCGATGAAACCTGGCGCGCGTTGCTGGACACGCTGGCGCAGGAGCGGCGCTACGTCTTCGATGCCTCCGTGGGCCTGTACCGCGGCGAGACCTCGTTCCTCGACTGGCGCGAGCAGACCTATCCGGAGTGGACCAGGAACAACGTGGCCTTCATCGGGCAATCGTTCTCGCTGTCGACCAACGTGCTGCACTACGAAGCGTTGCGCCTGGCGGCGAAGCTGGCGCCGCGGCGCGGCGAATCGGCGGCGACCTACGAGATGCAGGCCGACGCGCTGAAGCAGGCGATCAATGCGCACTTCTGGCGTGCCGATCGCGGCATGTACATGAGCTACATCGGCGGCGTGGATCATCCGGCGCCGTACGAAGCCTACGACCTGCTCGGCCTGTCGCTGGCGATCACCAGCGGCGTGGCCGATCCCGCGCGGGCGCGCCAGGCGCTGGCGGCTTATCCGACCTGGGCGGCCGGCAGCCCGGTGATCTGGCCGGAGCGCAAGGACCAGCCGATCTACCACAACCGCGCGATCTGGCCCTTCGTCAGCGCCTATGCGCTGCGCGCGGCGCGTGCGGTCGACGATCCGGCGCGCATCGAGCATGAACTGCGCTCGCTGATGCGCGGTGCCGCGCTGGCCGGCTCCAACATGGAGAACTTCGAGCTCGCCACGCAGGCGGTGCATGTCGACGAAGGTCCGCTCAGCGGGCCGGTGGTCGATTCGCCGCGGCAGCTGTGGTCGGTGGGCGGTTACCTGGACATGGTGATCCAGGGCGTGTTCGGACTGGGCGAGGACGGCAAGGTCACGCCGAAGTTGCCGGTGGCGCTGGTGCCGATGCTGTTCGGCGACGGGCAGCGCATCAGCCTGAGCCTGGCCGACCAGGAGATCGTGCTGGTGCGGCCGTCCACGCTGGACGGCAACCTGCTGGTGACCGGCAGCGAGAGGCGCGACGGCAAGCGCATCGAGATCGCCCTGAAGGCGGTGAAGATCGATGCCCCGCCGCTGCGCCGCGATGCGCCCCTGTACGCCCCCGCCACGCCGGATGCGCCCAAGGTGACGGCCGACGGCAAGCGCTGGCGCATCCAGGCGGATGGCGAGCTGGTGCTTTACGTCAATGGCGAGCGGCACGGCACCGTACGCGATGCGCAGACCGAGCGCACCGCCGCGCAACAGTGCTTCAGCCTGACCCGGGTGGACGAACACGGCATCGAATCGCTGCACAGCGCGGCGGTGTGCCGGGGCGAGGAAGCGCGCATCGGCGGCGCCTGGCCGCGTGCGTGGACGGCGCCGTCGAGCGGCCGCTTCGAGCTTTCGCTGGAATACGCCAACGACCACGGCCCGATCAACACCGGCATCACCGTCGCCGTGCAGGTCGCCACCGTCAGTTGCGAAGGCGTGCCGGCGCAATCCCTGGTGCTGGTGCTCCCGCATAGCGCGGGGCGGCAGCGCTCCACCCGCGGGAGCTTCGCCGCCAGGCAGGGCCAGCCGTGCAAGGTGGAGCTGGCGCCGGGCTTCAACATGTCGTACCTGGCCCACTTCGCCCATTACACCGGCGGGCAGGGCGGTGACGGCGGACCGCTGAATCGGGCCGAGGTCGGCGATATGCTGATCGTTCCTCTGGCGCCCGGAAGCACCGCCCCATGACCTTGAGCAGGACGAACGGAAAACCCGCGCTGACGTTCTGGCAGATCTGGAACATGTGTTTCGGCTTCCTCGGCATCCAGTTCGGCTTCGCGCTGCAGAACGCCAACGTCAGCCGCATCTTCCAGACCCTGGGCGCCGATGTCGGCGACATTCCCATGCTGTGGGTGGCGGCGCCGCTGTCGGGGCTGATCGTGCAGCCGATCGTCGGCTACCTGTCCGACCGCACCTGGACGGGGCTGGGCCGGCGCCGTCCGTATTTCCTGGTCGGCGCGGTGCTGGCCACGCTGGGCCTGCTGTGGATGCCCAATGCGCCCGCGCTATGGGTGGCCGCGGGACTGCTGTGGATCCTGGACGCCTCGATCAATGTGTCGATGGAGCCGTTCCGCGCCTTCGTCGGCGACCAGCTGCCGCCGCGCCAGCGGCCGCTGGGCTATGCCATGCAGAGCTTTTTCATCGGCCTGGGCGCGGTGGTGGCCTCGGCGCTGCCGTGGATCCTTGAGCGCCTGGGCGTGAGCAATGCGCCGGGCGTCAGCGGCATCCCGGATACGGTGCGCTACGCCTTCTATGCCGGCGGCGCGGTGCTGCTCGGCTCGGTGCTGTGGACGGTGTGCTCGACGCGCGAATACCCGCCCGAGACGCTGGCAGCGTTCGACCACGCGCCGGTGGAGGAGACGGCGGTCGATCGCCCCGCCGCGTCGCGCTGGGGCCTGCTGTGGCTGGCGGCCGGCCTGGCGTTGACCGCGGTGGTGGCATTCATGCGGCTGGAGAAGGAGCTGTACCTGCTGACCGGCGGCATGAGCGTGTTCGGCGTCGCACTGCTGTGGCTGGGCCGCACGGCCAGCCGCGGTCCGGCCGCGCAGGTGCTGGGCGACCTGTTCGGCATGCCCGAGGCGATGCGCCGGCTGGCCTGGGTGCAGCTGTTCTCGTGGTTCGCGCTGTTCGCGATGTGGATCTACACCACCGCGGGCGTGACCCAGGTGCACTACGGCAGCAGCGATCCGCATTCGGCCGCCTATAACGAAGGCGCCAACTGGGTCGGCGTGCTGTTCGCCGCCTACAACGGCTTCGCCGCGCTGGCGGCGATCGTGATCCCCTGGATGGTGCGGCGCTGGGGCATCCGCATCAGCCACCTGGTCAACGTATGGCTGGGCGGCGCGGGCTTCTTGTCCTTCCTGCTGATCCACGACCCGCGCTGGCTGCTGCTGTCGATGGTCGGCGTGGGCTTCGCCTGGGCCTCGATCCTGTCGCTGCCGTATGCGCTGCTGTCGGACAACCTGCCGGCGCACAAGATGGGCGTCTATATGGGGATCTTCAATTTTTTCGTGGTGATTCCGCAGTTGCTGGCGGCGAGCGTGTTGGGGCTGCTGCTGCGGGCGTTCTTCCACGGCCAGCCGATTTATGCGCTGGTGCTGGGCGGGGCGAGCCTGTTTGTGTCCGGGCTGTGCGTGCTGCGCGTGCGCGAGCCGGGTGCGGCGTAGGTTGGGGTGAGCCGCACGCAAACCCCAACGGACGATTGGCGTCGTCGCAATGTTGGTCGTGCGGTCAGTGCCCGCGCAAGCTGGATTTCCTGACCACCAGCTTCACCGGCAGCATCCCGCTCTGTGCCGGCTCGTCGCGGATCAGGCGCAACAAGTTGTCCACCAGTGCCTCGCCCGCCTGGCGCGTGTCCTGCCGCACCGTGGTCAACTGCGGGTTGATGAAGCTGGCCATGGGGATGTCGTCGAAGCCGGCCACGGCGACGTCGCCCGGAATGCTCAGTCCATGGTCGGCCAGCGCGCGCATGGCGCCGATGGCGATCAGGTCGCTGGCGGCGAAGATCGCATCGAACTTCGCATCGCGCGCCAGCAGCGTTTCCAGCGCGGTATAGCCGGACTGCTCGGTGCTTTCGCCGTTGACCTGCAACGCGGGATCGACGGCCAGTCCGGATTTCTCCAGCACGTCGGCATAGCCGCGGTAGCGGTCGAAGAATTCCGGGTAATGGCTGGAGGCGTCGCCCAGGAAGGCGATGCGCCGGCAGCCCTGAGCCAGCAGGTGGGTAGTGATGTCCTGGCCGCCGCGGAAGTTGTCGCAGCCGATCGAGACATCCGGCTGGTCCGGCAGCACCGCGCCCCAGCGCACGCAGTGCGTGCCTTGAGCCACCAGCTTTTCCAGCTTGTCGCGGTAGGCCAGGTAGTCGCCGTAGCCGAGCAGCAGGATGCCGTCGGCCTTGCGGGTGTCGGCGTAGTCGGCGTGCCAGTCGTGCGAGAGCTGCTGGAACGAGACCAGCAGGTCGTAGCCGCGCTGGGCGCAGGCGCGGGTGATCGAGCCGAGCATCGACAGGAAGAACGGGTTGATGTGCGAGTCGTCCGCGGTGGGGTCCTCGAACAGCAGCAGGGCCAGCGTGCCGGAGTGGCGGGTGCGCAGGTTGGAAGCGTTCTTGTCGACCTTGTACTTGAGCTGGCTGGCCGCCTCCTCGATGCGCAGGCGCGTTTCCTCGCTCACCAGCGGACTGCCGCGCAGGGCGCGCGACACGGTCGACTGGGAGACACCCGCCAGGTGGGCGATGTCGAAGGAAGTGGCTTTGCCTTTCTTCTGCACGTGGCGCGACCTTCTGCTCGTCCGGCGGACGCAGGGGCCGGGTCAGGCGGGGATGCTAGCCGCTTTGGGCTTACGGCGTCTTTTCGCCGGGGGAAAAAAGAAAGCCCCGAGGGTTAGGGGGGAACCCTCGGGGCGTGGCTGCGGATCCCAGGGGAAGGTCCGCCTTGCCGATGGCTCATCCAGGGAGGTGGTGAGCCGCGGACGCCGTTGCGTACGTCCGTGTCTATAGAACGTCCTTGGCCGGAAAAGTTGCAGCAAGATTCCGGAAAAAATTCATTGGCGGTTCATTTGGAAATTCCAAATGCCGCGAAAGCTCAGTGCGCCTCGTCCCAGTTGGCGCCGACGCCGGCCTCGACCAGCAGCGGCACGCGCAATTCGGCGGCGCCGGACATGCGCGCGACCACCGCGGCGCGCACTTCGTCGACGGCGTCCTCGTGCACCTCGAACACCAGTTCGTCGTGCACCTGCATCAGCATGTGCGCGTCGTCGCGGCCCTTCAGCCAGGCAGCCACTGAGATCATCGCGCGCTTGATGATGTCGGCCGCGCTGCCTTGCATCGGCGCGTTCACCGCCGCGCGCTCGGCGCCGGCGCGCAACGCCTGGTTGCGGTTAGTGAGGTTCTCCAGGTACAGGCGGCGGCCGAAGATGGTCTCGACGTAGCCGTCGCGGTGCGCCTGCTCGCGCGTGGCGTCCATGAAGGCGTGCACGCCGGGATAGCGGGCGAAGTAGCGCGCCATGTAGTCGCTGGCCTCGCCGCGGTCCACGCCGAGCTGGCGCGCCAGGCCGAACGCGCTCATGCCGTACATCAGGCCGAAGTTGATCGCCTTGGCCGCGCGGCGCTGGTTGGCGCTGACTTCTTCCGGCGCCAGCCCGAACACCTCGGCGGCGGTGGCGCGATGCACGTCGCCGCCTTCCTGGAACGCGCGCATCAGGCCTTCGTCGCCGGACAGGTGGGCCATGATGCGCAGCTCGATCTGCGAGTAGTCCGCCGCCATCACCTTCCAGCCCGGCGGCGCGATGAAGGCTTGGCGGATGCGCCGGCCTTCCTCGGTGCGCACCGGGATGTTCTGCAGGTTGGGATCGGACGAGGACACGCGTCCCGTGGCCACCGCGCCCTGGTGATAGCTGGTGTGCACGCGGCCGGTGCGCGGGTTGACGATCTCGGCCAGCTTCTCGGTATAGGTGGAGCGCAGCTTGGCCAGGCCGCGGTAGTCGAGGATCAGACGCGGCAGCGGATGCTCGTCGGCGATCGCTTCCAGCGCTTCCTCGTTGGTGGAGGGCTGGCCGGTCGGCGTGCGCAGCTTGGCCGGCAGGCCCAGTTCGTCGAACAGCACGCTCTGCAACTGCTTGGGCGAGTCCAGGCTGAAGTCGTGGCCGGCCGTCTTCCATGCCTGCTGCTGCAGCTCGAGCATGCGCTTGCCCAGCTGCTGGCTCTGCAGGCGCAGGCTCGCCACGTCGATCAGCACGCCGCGCTGCTCCATGCCGGCGAGCACCGGCACCAGCGGGATCTCGATGTCCTCGTACACGCTGCGCAGCCGCGGCACGTGTTCGAGCAGCGGCCACAGCGCGCGGTGCAGGCGCAGAGTGATGTCGGCGTCCTCGGCGGCGTAGCGGCAGGCGGTATCCAGGTCCACCTGCGAGAAGGAAATCTGCTTGGCGCCCTTGCCGGCGACTTCTTCGTACTTGACCGTTTCGTAGCCGAGGTATTTGCGCGCCAGCGAATCCATGTCGTGCCGCGTGGCGGTGGCGTTCCACACGTAGGACTCGAGCATCGAATCGTGCTTGAGCCCCTGCAGCACGATGCCGTAGTGCGACAGCATGTTGATGTCGTACTTGGCGTGCTGGCCGAGCTTGGGCCGCGCAGGATCCTCGAAGATCGGCTTGAGCTTCGCCAGCACCAGCTCGCGCGGCAGCTGCGCGGGTGCGCCGGGAAAGTCGTGGGCCACCGGGATGTAGCAGGCCTCGCCGGTTTCCACCGCCAGGCTCAGGCCCACGATGTCGGCGCGCATCGCATCGATGCTGGTGGTCTCGGTGTCGAAGGCGATCAGTTCGGCGCTGCGCAGCTTGTCCACCCAGGCGTCGAGCTGCGCCTCGGTGGCGACCAGTTCGTAGCGGCCCGGTCCGCTGAGATCGTCCGCGGGTTGCGCCGGTGCAACAGCCGGCGCGGCGGTCGGAACGGGCGCGGCGGCCGCGGACTCGCCGCCTTCCAGTTCCTTCAGCGCGGCCTTGAACTCGTAGCGCGTATACAGCTCGCGCAGCTTGTCGGCGTCGCGCTCGCGCAGCTTCAGCGCTTCGACGCCCTGTTCCAGCGGCACGTCCAGGCGCACGGTGACCAGTTCGCGCGACAGCGGCAGCTGCGGCAGCGCCGCACGCAGGCTCTCGCCGATCTTGCCGCCGACCTTGTCGGCGTTGGCGATCACGCCGTCGAGCGAGCCGTACTCGGCCAGCCACTTCGCCGCCGTCTTGGGGCCGCACTTGGGCACGCCGGGTACGTTGTCCACCGAGTCGCCGACCAGGGTGAGGTAGTCGATGATCTGCTCCGGCCGCACGCCGAACTTCTCCATCACGCCGGCGTCGTCCATGGTGGTGTTGGTCATGGTGTTGACCAGGGTGACGCCGGGGCGCACCAGCTGCGCGAGGTCCTTGTCGCCGGTGGAGATCTCCACCTCGATGCCGCGCGCATGCGCCTGCACCGCCAGCGTGCCGATCACGTCGTCCGCTTCCACGCCGGTCACGCGCAGGATCGGAAAGCCGAGCGCACTCACGATGGCGAGCATCGGCTCGACCTGCGCGCCGAGATCCTGCGGCATCGGCGGGCGGTTGGCCTTGTACTGGTCGTACATGGCGTCGCGGAAGGTGGGGCCGGGCGCATCGCTGACGAAGGCCACGTATTCCGGCCTGGCCTTCAACGTGGAGCGCAGCATGTTGACCACGCCGAACAGCGCGCCGGTGGGCTCGCCCTGCGCATTGGTCAGCGGAGGCAGCGCGTGGAAGGCGCGATACAGATACGAGGAGCCGTCGATGAGGATGAGCTTGGACATGGACGCCACGGAAGCCTTGGAAAGGGGAGGCGGCCGCACGCCATGCGGGGCGAGCGCCGGCCGAAGGGAAGGGCCGAGTGTAGCGCCGATGCGCCGTGTTGCCGCGCTTCACGGAGCGGCATGGCCCCGCTGCTATGCTCGGCGCTTCGCGAGGAGATCGATCATGAAGCCTGCCGTCCTGTTCATTGCCCTGGGTGTGTTCGCCGCCGCGCCGGTGTTCGCGCAATCGGCCCAGTCCCTGCCGCCGGCACCGCCGCCGCCGGGCATGAACGACCCGGGCGTCAAGGCCACCCAGCCGGCCAGGCCGGCCACCGCGCAGAGCGCCGCCAAGGCGCCCGCCACCAAGCCCGGCACCAAGGGCGACGAAGCGCCGCAGATCACCGAGTGCAGCAAGGACGACAGCACCATCCAGGAATACCGCCGCAGCGGCGCGCTGTACCAGGTCGTGGTCAAGCCCAAGGTCGGTCCCGAGCAGGTCTACCTGGTCGATCCCAAGGGCAACTACAGCCAGGTCAGCCAGAGCGGCCCGCGCGAGCCGGTGAAGCCGGTGATGTACAAGGTGCTGGAGTGGGGCAAGAGCCGCCCGGCCGAGGGCGAGCCTTCCTGCGGGTCGTAAGCCTGGCATGAACCTGCGCGATAGCTGGCTGCTGTTTGCGCTCGGCTCGGCGTTCTTCGCCGCGCTGACCGCGCTGTTCGGCAAGCTTGGCGTGGCGGGGATCAATTCCAACCTCGCCACCTTCATTCGCACCGTGGTGATCCTGCTGGTGACGGCGGGCATCCTCAGCCTGCGCAGCGAGTGGGCGCGGCCGTCGGGATTGTCCTGGCAGACGTGGCTGTTCCTGGTGTTGTCGGGCATCGCCACCGGGCTGTCGTGGCTGTGCTACTACCGCGCGCTGCAGCTGGGGCCGGTGAGCAAGGTGGCGCCGATCGACAAGCTCAGCGTGGCGTTCGTGATCGTGCTCGGCCTGCTGGTGCTGGGCGAGAAGCCGAGCTTGCCGACGTTGATAGGCGGTGCGCTGATCCTGGCGGGTGCGCTGGTAATTGCGATCTTCTGAAACATGTAGGTTGGGGTGAGCCACAGGCGAACCCCAACATTGCGATGCGCTTGACGGTGACGACGTTGGGGTTCGCCTGCGGCTCACCCCAACCTACCCATTTACGCATCGAGCTCGGGGTAGTGCCGGAAGATGCCCATCTCGTTGAATGGAATGCGCCGCGGCGATGCGAGGTACGCGGCGATGCGCGGGCGTTCTGCGACGCGTTCGGCCAGCGAGGTCAGCAGCGGCAATTTTTTGCGCATGCGCTTCATCGCCTTGGGAAACGCATAGCCAAGCCCGCTCATCACCTGGAACAGCGAGAGGTCGACATACGAATGCCGGCCCAGTGCATGGCGGCCGCCGGCCTTGTCCAGCACGTGCTCGAAATAGCCGAGGAACTTCGGCATGCGCTGCGTGCGGAAATCCTCCGCACGTTGCTTCGCTGCAGGGCGCTGGTCTTCGTAATACAGGCCGCCGGCGATCGGATGATGCGTGTCGTGCGCCTCCACCACCAGGTCGGAGATGGTCAGTTCCAGCTGGTGCGCATATAAGCGCGCCGCTTCGCTGTTCGGCACCAGTGCGTGGCGTGGCGCGAGCCAGGACAGGATTTCCGCGGTCTGCGCGATCACCAGGCGGCCCGCCTTGAGGAACGGCGGCGCGAACGGCCGGGCGCCCGGCTTCTCGCCGCGCAGGAACGGCATGATCGCGTCGTCGCCCTGTTCGCGCGCGACGTCGACGTAATCCGCGCCGGCGTCTTCCAATGCCAGGCGCACGAATTCGCCGCGGCCCTGGATGCCGGTCCAGTAGTAGAGCTGGTAGCGCATGGCGATCTCCTGCGGGGAAACGCCGACGCTAGGCGCGCGCGGCTCAACGCGGCGTGATCTTCCTGCGCGTATCCGGCGCCGGCGCGAGCGTCGCGGCCGTATCGCGGATGCGTTCCCACACCAGCGCCGCCACCGGCGAGAGCGAGCGATGGCGGCGGCGGATCAGGGTGACCGCGCGTTGCACCACCGGCACCAGGGGCCGCGCTACCAATGCGCCGGCCGCCGGCAGCGACAGTTGCGGCGTGATGCTCACGCCCAGGCCAGCCTCCACCATGCGGAACGCGGTGAGTGTGTGTCCCGCCTGCTGCGCGACGTCGGGATCGATGCGCAGCGCGGCCAGCTGGCGGTCGATCAGGCGGCGGCTGCCGGAGGTCTGGTCGAGCAGCACCAGCGGCTGGCCCTTGAGCTTCTTCCACGGCACTTCGGCCAGTGCGGCGAACGGATGATCGGCGCGGCAGACCAGCACGAACGGGTCGTGCAGGATGGTTTCGGTGTCGAAGGACTCGCGATCGGCCGGTTCGATGGCCAGGCCGAAATCCACTTCGCCGCTGCGCACGCTGTCCAGCACCAGGGTCTGCGACTGATCGTGCAACTGCACGGTGAGCTGCGGATAGTCGCGTGCACAGGCGGCGATGCTGGCCGGCATCAATCCCGCGGAAAGGGTCGGCACCGAGGCCACCCGCACCTTGCCGCGCCGCCGCTCGCTTTCCGAATGTACGTGGGCGAGCACGCCTTCCAGTTCGTCCAGTACGCGCTCCACCGCGCCCTGCAGGTAGCGGCCGGCTTCGGTAGGCGCCACTTCGCGCGTGTTGCGGTCGAACAGGCGCACGTCCAGCTCGGCTTCCAGGTCGGCGATGTGCCGGCTGATCGCCGGCTGGGTCAGGTGCAGGCTTTCGGCGGCGCGCCGGAAGTGCTGCAGGCGGGCCACGGCGAGGAAGGCGCGGAGCTGGCGCAGGCTGACGTTCATGCAGATATCGTATCAGTGAATAAGATAAAACGATTTGATTTATCAATAGCCAGCCGCTGCAATAGGCCGCAGTCCCGCTCGGACCTTCCCTCATGTCGCTCCGTCGCTTCCTCCCCGACCGCTTCACCTGCGCGCTGATCGTCACCGTGGCGCTGGCCACCGTGCTGCCCTGCCGCGGCAGCGCCGCGAGCGTGTTCGAGGTGCTGACCGACGCGGCGATCGCGCTGCTGTTCTTCCTGCACGGCGCCAAGCTGTCGCGCGAGGCGGTGGTCGCCGGCGCCACGCACTGGCGGCTGCACCTGACCGTGCTGACCAGCACCTTCGCGCTGTTTCCGCTGCTGGGCCTGCTGCTGCGTCCGTTGCTGGCGCCGCTGGTGACCCCGGAGCTGTACCTGGGCGTGCTGTTCCTGTGCGCGCTGCCGTCGACAGTGCAGTCGTCGATCGCCTTTACCTCGATCGCGCGCGGCAACGTCGCCGCGGCGATTTGCTCGGCCTCGGCGTCCAGCCTGCTGGGTATCGTGATCACGCCGCTGCTGGTGGGGCTGATGCTGGAATCGCATGGGCAGGGCGGCATGTCCTGGGATGCGATCGGCTCGATCGTCTTGCAGCTGTTCGTGCCGTTCGTCGCCGGCCAGGTCGCGCAGCGCTGGATCGGCGGCTGGGTGGCGAAGCATCGCGGCCTGGTGTCGTACGTGGACCAGGGCTCGATCCTGCTGGTGGTGTACACCGCTTTCAGCGCGGCGGTGCTGCAGGGCCTGTGGAAGCAGGTGCCGCTGCCGGTGCTGGGCGGCCTGCTGGTGGTGAACGCGGTGCTGCTGGCGATCGCGCTGCTGGTCACGCGCTACGGCGCGCATGCGCTGGGCTTCGGGCGCGCCGACGAAATCACCATCGTGTTCTGCGGCTCCAAGAAGAGCCTCGCCAGCGGCGTGCCGATGGCCAAGGTGCTGTTCGCCGGCCATCCGCTGGGCGCGATCGTGCTGCCGATCATGCTGTTCCACCAGATCCAGCTGATGACCTGCGCGGTGCTGGCGCGGCGCTATGCGGCGCGGTCGGTGGAGTGGAAGAGCGCTGCGGAGACGCGGCCTTCGTAGGTTGGGGTGAGCCGCAGGCGACTGCGAAGGCAGGATGCCGTAGCGAACATCCGCGTAGCGGATGGCCCGAAGGGCGGGCTGCTGAGGCAGCTCGTAACCCCAACATCGCCACTTTGGTAGGCACCGCATTGTTGGGGTTCGCCGGCGGCTCACCCCAACCTACACGGGATCAGTGCCGGAAATGGCGCATGCCGGTGAACACCATCGCCATGCCGTGCTCGTCCGCCGCGGCGATCGTTTCGGCGTCGCGCATGGAGCCACCCGGCTGGATCACCGCGGTGATGCCCGCCTGTGCCGCCGCATCGATGCCGTCGCGGAACGGGAAGAACGCGTCGGACGCCATCACCGAACCGCGCACTTCCAGCTTCTCGTCGGCCGCCTTGATGCCGGCGATGCGCGCGCTGTACACGCGGCTCATCTGGCCGGCGCCGATGCCGATGGTCTGGCGGTCGCGCGCATAGACGATGGCGTTGCTCTTGACGTACTTGGCCACCTTCCAGGCGAAGATCAGGTCGTGGATCTCCGCTTCGGTCGGCGCGCGCTTCGTCACCACCTTGAGGTCTTCCGCGGTGACCATGCCGCGGTCGGCGGTCTGGATCAGCAGGCCCGAGCCCACGCGGCGCACGTCGGCGCCCGGATGCGGGCTGCGCAGATCGCCGTCGGCCGGCGGCGGGATCAGCAGCACGCGCACATTGCCCTTCTTGGCGAAGGCCAGCAGGGCGTCTTCGGCATAGGCCGGCGCCAGCACCACTTCGACGAACTGGCGCTCGACGATGGCGCGCGCGGTGGCGCCGTCCAGTTCGCGGTTGAAGGCGATGATGCCGCCGAAGGCCGAGGTCGGATCGGTCTGGAAGGCCAGGTCGTAGGCGCGGCCCACGCCTTCGAGGCTCACCGCCACACCGCAGGGATTGGCGTGCTTGACGATCACGCAGGCCGGCTTGGCGAAGCTGCGCACGCATTCCCACGCCGCGTCGGCATCGGCGATGTTGTTGAACGACAGTTCCTTGCCCTGGATCTGGCGGAACGTGGCCAGCGTGCCCGGCGCGGGATAAAGGTCGCGGTAGAACGCGGCGTGCTGGTGCGGATTCTCGCCGTAGCGCAGGTCCATCAGCTTGACGAAGCGGCCGTTGGCCTGGCCCGAGAACAGATCCTTGCTGGCGATCGCGTCCTGCGTCTCGTTGAGATGGATCGCCGAGAGGTAGTCGCTGATCGCCGCGTCGTAGTTGGACACGCGATTGAATGCGGCCACCGCGAGCTTGAAGCGCGTGGCGCGCGACAGGCCGCCCTCGCGTTCGATTTCCTGCAGCGCTTCGTCGTACTGGTCGGGCGAGGTGAGCACGCCGACGTCGTTCCAGTTCTTGGCCGCGGAACGCAGCATGGCCGGGCCGCCGATGTCGATGTTCTCGATGGCCTGCTCCAGCGTGCAGTCCGCGCGCGCCACGGTGGCTTCGAACGGATACAGGTTCAGCACCAGCAGGTCGATCGGTGCGATCTCCAGCTGCGCCATCACCGCATCGTCGGTGCCGCGGCGGCCGAGCAGGCCGCCGTGCACCTTCGGGTGCAGGGTCTTCACGCGGCCGTCCATGATCTCGGGGAAGCCGGTCAGCTCGCTCACATCCTTGACCGGCAGGCCGGCCTCGCGGATCGCCTTGGCGCTGCCGCCGGTGGAGAGCAGCTCGATGCCCCTGGCGGACAGGCGGCGGGCCAGGTCGATCAGCCCGTGTTTGTCGGAGACGCTGAGCAGGGCGCGGCGGATCGGCGCCGTGGAAGCTGCGGACATGAGGCGGGTTCCTGCGGGAAAGGCGCAATTATAGCGCCGCCGCCCCGGTCCTTGGCGCGCTCAGCGGCGCAGCACCAGATGCAGCAGCGGGAATGGACGGCCGCTCGCGTCCAGCTCCGAGCGGCCGATGCGCACGAAGCCGTAGCGCTCGTAGAAGCGCGTGGCGCCGGGGTTCTGCTCGTTCACGTCCACTGTCCACGGCAGGCGCGGATCGATCGCCAGCACCGCGTCCAGCAACTGCCGGCCGATACCGTGCCGGTGCAGCGAGGGATCGACGAACAGCGCCTCGATATGCCGCGCGGACGTGCCGATGAAACCCGCCACGCGGCCATCGAGCTCGGCGACCTGGACGTCTAGATGGCCAAAGATGCCGGGCAGGAAGCCGCGGAAGAACGCGATGTCTTCCTCGCCGAGGAAATCATGCGTGGCGCGCACGGCCGCTTCCCACAACGCGAGGAGCGCGGCATGGTCGGCTTCGGTCACGGGGCGGATCAGGGCGGAGGACATCCGTGGTCCTTGCGATGCGGCATCGCGCCGCATCGGTTTCACAGCAGGCCGTGCGCGGCCAGCTTCTTGCGCAGGGTGGCGCGATTGATGCCCAGCGCAGTGGCGGCGCGGCTCTGGTTGCCGTCGTGCCAGGCCAGCACTTCGCGCAGCAGAGGTCCTTCCACTTCGCGGATGACGAGCGCATGCAGACCTTCCGCGCATTCCGTGTCGCCGATATCGGCGAGATAGCGACGGACGGTGCGGGTAACGCATTCGCTCAACGCGCTCTGCGACGAGGACTCCTTGGCGGCCTCGGCAGCAGGCAGTCTGACGGCGTTCACGGACATCTCCCTCACATGACTTCGCGGCGACTGCATGGGTCACCACATGTTGCTTTGGCTGGTACCGCGGGCGGCGGCTCGCATGGAACGCCGGTTGCAGCAGTCGAAGGGGTGAGAGTTTACCCCTGTGTCCCAAGAATTTTAAGTAGCGAGTTTCTTAGGAATCCGTCCGGTTCATTCGGACGAGCTCCGTTCGAGCCGGCTTACTCGAAGCCGATCTCGAACGCCACGGCCTTGTTGCCCGGGTCTTCCACTTCCAGCACCAGGGCGGCGTTGCCGCCGGCCGGCAGGCCGTGCGCCGAGGTGGTGCCGTCGCCGAGGTATTCGGACGGACGCAGGCGGCGCATGGCGAGGCGCTTGCCGTCGACGTCGGACAAGGTCACCACCACGACCGGCCAGGGCTGGTCGAACGCCGCGTCGTTGCGCACGGTGGCGCTGATCAGCAGCGCGCCAGGCACGGAGGGATGGGCCTGCACATCGCGGGCCAGCAGATGCAGGCGCCGGGTGTCCTGCACCAGCGGCAGCTCGCAGCCGAGGCCGGCGCAGAGCTGGCGCAGCCAGGGACCGGCGGTGGTGTCGGCCACCAGGTCGTCGCGCTTGGCCCAGGCCAGCTGCGCGCACAGCAGCAGCAGCAGGATCAGGCACGCCACCAGCCACGGCCAGCGCCGCGCACCGCCGCGCCGCGCTTCGCGCGCGAAGCGCGGCGAGAACGTCAGCTGGGAGAAGTCTTCGCCGGACCCTGTCGCGGCGGGTTCGGCCGCGAAGGCCGGTTGCTCGGGCCGCGGCCGGTACACCGCCGATTCCACCCGCGGCAGCAGCGCACCGGCGCGCATGCGCGCCGGCAGCCGCTGGAACGGTTCGGGCGGCAGCTGGCCGCTCAAGCTGTCCAGCGCGTCGAACTCGGCCTGGCAATGCCCGCACACGACATGGCCGCGCGCCTGCGCAAGGGTCTCCGTGTCCATCGAGAACACGGTCAGGCAGTCGGGGCATTGGGCGTACATCGGATAAGTAGAGTCGGTCGCGCGGCGGCCTGTAAAGGGCAAAAGCAAAAAACTCGGACGAATGTGCAACGCCGTCGGCGCTTTGGCGCTGCGTTCACGCCGCGTGCTTACGCTTGACGCCGGCGTCCGCTGATGCGCACCCAGTCCTCGCGCGTATCCGCGCGCAGTTCCTCGAACCATTCGGCATAGCGCTCGAGCAGTTCGTCTTCCTGGCCCTTGAGAATGCCGGAGATGGCAAACGGCGCGCCGGGCCTGGCGGCTGCGGCGAAGGTGGGCGCGAGTTCCGCCAGCGGACCGGCCAGGATGTTGGCGACGAACACGTCGGCGGGCTCGACGTCGTGATCTTCGGGCAGGAACAAAGCCAGCCGCTCGGCGACTTCGTTGCGTTCCGCATTGTCGGCGGAGGCGGTCAGCGCCTGCGGGTCGTTGTCCACGCCCACCGCGCTGGCGGCGCCGAGCTTGAGCGCGGCGATGGCGAGAATGCCCGAGCCGCAGCCGTAATCGATCACGCTGCGTCCCTGCAACGCCTGCGCATCCAGCCATTCCAGGCACAGCGCCGTGGTGGGATGGGTGCCGCTGCCGAAGGCCAGGCCCGGATCCAGGCGCACCACCACCGCGTCGTCATCCGCCGGCGGTTCGATGTTCCACGGATAGATCCACAGCCGGCGGCCGAACTGCATCGGCTTGAACGTGTCCATCCATGCGCGTTCCCAGTCCTGGTCTGCGATATCGCGGTATTGCACCTGGTCCGGTTCCAGCCAGGGCAGCAGTTCGCCCAGTGCTTCGGTGAGGCCGCGCCGGTCGGTGTGCTCATCGAACAGCGCGTTCAAGGTGATGGTCGGCCACAGCGGCAGCTCGCCCACGCCCGGCTCGAAGATCGCCTGCTCGTCCGGCGTTTCCGCATCGGCGTCCTGCAGTGTCACGGACAGCGCACCGATGTCCTCCAGCGCTTCTTCCACGCGTGGCTGTTGTTCGGAGCGGATGGTGAGGGTCAGTTCGAGAAAGGGCATGGATCGCAACGCAATGGAAGGCCGCGCGGCCGCAGGTGCCGAGTATAGGCAGGCGGCGGGGCCGGAAAACGACAGCGGGGACGCAAGTCGGACAACCTGCGTCCCCGCTTCGAGACAAACGCCCGTCAGTGCGCCGGCGGGTGTGCCTGTTCTTTCTGCTCGGCCATGCGCTTCTCCAGATAGTGGATGTTCTGTCCACCGTGCTGGAAGCCGACGTCGGCCATGATGCGCTGCTGCAGCGGGATGTTGCACTTCACCCCTTCGATCACCGTCTCGGCCAGGGCCAGGCGCATGCGCGCGATGGCGGTCTCGCGGTCCGGGCCGTGCACGATCAGCTTGCCGATCATCGAATCGTAGTTCGGCGGGATCTTGTAGCCGTCGTACAGATGCGTGTCGACGCGCACGCCGGGGCCGCCCGGCGCTTCGAAGCGCTTCACGGTGCCGGGCGAGGGCAGGAAGCTGTCCGGATCCTCGGCATTGATGCGGCACTCGATCGCATGGCCGTGGATCTTGATGTCCTCCTGGCGGATCGACAGCTTCTCGCCGCCGGCGATCAGCAGCTGCTCGCGCACCAGGTCGATGCCGGTGATCAGCTCGGTCACCGGATGCTCCACCTGGATGCGGGTGTTCATCTCGATGAAGTAGAAGCGGCCGTTCTCGAACAGGAACTCGAAGGTGCCGGCGCCGCGGTAGCCGATGCGCAGGCAGGCGTCGACGCAGACCTTGCCGATCTGCTCGCGCAGTTCCGGCGTGATCCCCGGCGCGGGCGCTTCTTCGACGACCTTCTGGTGGCGGCGCTGCATCGAGCAGTCGCGTTCGCCCAGGTGGATGGCGTGGCCCTGGCCGTCGGCCAGCACCTGGATCTCCACGTGGCGCGGATTCTCCAGGAATTTCTCCATGTACACCTGATCGTTGCCGAAGGCCGCCTTGGCCTCCTGCTTGGTCATGGTGATGGCGTTGCCCAGGTGTGCCTCGGTGCGCACCACGCGCATGCCGCGGCCGCCGCCGCCGCCGGCGGCCTTGATGATCACCGGGTAGCCGATCTCGCGCGCGATGCGGATGTTCTCGTCCACTTCGTCGCCGAGCGGGCCGCCGGAGCCGGGCACGCAGGGCACGCCCGCGGCCTTCATGGCGCGGATCGCTTCGACCTTGTCGCCCATCAGGCGGATCACGTCCGCGGTCGGGCCGATGAAGATGAAGCCGGACTGTTCCACCTGCTCGGCGAAGTCGGCGCGCTCGGACAGGAAGCCGTAGCCCGGGTGGATCGCCTGGGCGTCGGTGATCTCGGCCGCGGCGATGATGCGCGGGATGTTGAGGTAGCTGTCGACCGACGGCGCCGGGCCGATGCAGATCGATTCGTCGGCCAGGCCGACGTGCTTGAGGTTGCGGTCCGCGGTGGAATGCACCGCGACCGTCTTGATGCCGAGGCTATGGCAGGCGCGCAGCACGCGCAGCGCGATCTCCCCCCGGTTGGCGATGACTACTTTTTCCAGCATGGGCATGGTCGTCGGCCGCTCAGGCGATCACGAACATGGGCTGGTCGAATTCCACCGGCTGGCCGTTGTCGACCAGGATGGCCTGCACGGTGCCGGCCACGTCGGCCTCGATCTGGTTGAACATCTTCATCGCTTCGATGATGCCCAGCGTCTCGCCGGCCTTGACCTGCTGGCCGACCTTGACGAAGGCGGCCGCGCCGGGGGTGGCCGAGGCGTAGAACGTGCCGACCATCGGCGCCTTCACCACGTGGCCGGCCGGCAGCGTGCTGGCGGGGGCGGCTTCGGCGGCGGGGGCCGGGGCGGCGACTGGAGCGGGCGCCTGCATCACGGGCGCCATGACCGGTGCGGCGGCGACGTTCACGGTTCCCTTGGGCACGCGCGAGAGGCGCACGACTTCCTCGCCCTCCTTGATCTCGAGCTCGGCGAGGTTGGATTCCTCGAGCAGGTCGATCAGTTTCTTGATCTTGCGCAGGTCCATCGGACAAACCTTTTCGTTGGTGCCGCCACGGCGGCAGGGAAGGGAAATCTTTTGGCGGGCGGCTCAGGCGGCCGTCCGCTCCAGGCGGCTCAGGGCCGCTTCCAGGGCCAGCCGGTAGCTGTCCGGGCCGAAGCCGCAGATCACGCCGACCGCGATGTCCGCCAGGTAGGAGTGGCGGCGGAACGGTTCGCGCGCATGCACATTGGACAGGTGCACCTCGACGAACGGGATCGCCACCGCCGCCAGCGCGTCGCGCAGCGCGATGCTGGTATGGGTGAAGGCGCCGGGGTTGAACAGGATCGTCGCCACCTGCTCGTCGCGGGCCTGGTGGATGCGGCCGATCAGCTCGTGCTCGGCGTTGGACTGGTACCAGGCCAGTTCGTGGCCGGCCTCGCGGGCGCGGGCGGCAAGGGCGGCGTTGATGTCGGCCAGGGTGGTGTGGCCGTAGATCTCCGGCTCGCGCGCGCCCAGCAGATTGAGATTGGGTCCGTGCAGAACCAGGATCTTCGCCACGCCGAAACCTTCAACGGGACCGGGCAGGGCCCGGCGACCGGCGGGAGTGTGCGCGCAGTCGGCAATGTTGTCCAGTTCGGCGCAGATCGGCGATGTTCGGCGGAGAAGTTCGCGTTAAACCGTGCGAGGCCGTATGGCTGCCGGAATGGCCTCAGGGCGCGGCCGGCGGCGCCAGCCAGCGTTCCAGCGTCGCCGTGTCCAGGGCGCCGCGGCGGACGTCGAGGATGCGGCCGTTGCCGTCCAGCAGCACGCTGTACGGCAGCACTTCGCCGACGTTGCCCAGCCGCAGCGAAGTGCTGGGACTGTCCAGCCGACCCAGCAGGATCGGATAGCCCACCGGATGGGCGGCCAGGAACTCGCGTGCCCGCGCCGGCTCGTCCATGGCAATGCCGACGACGATCGCGCCCTGTTCGCCGAATTTCGCCTGCGCCCTGGCCAGCGCCGGCATCTCGTCCAGGCAGGGGCCGCACCAGCTGGCCCAGAAATTGAGCAGCACGCGGCGGCCATGGAAGTCGGACAGGCGGTGCTCCTTGCCGTCCAGGCCGGGCAAGGCCAGGTCCGGGCGGACGTCGCCGACGTTCGCCACCTGCACCCCCGCCGGTGCGCGGGCCTGCCGGCTGGCGTGCTGCAGCCAGCCGCCCAGCGCGGCAACCAGCACCGCCGCGCCGAGGATCAGCCAGTTGCCGCGGCTGAGCATTACTTCGCCGCCTCGGTCAGCGCTTGCTCGACCAGCGAGGAGGTCAGCACCGTCGGCAGCTTGCGGCCGTCGCCGCCGTGCTTGGGGAACACCACGTACAGCGGCACGCCGGGGGTGTGGTACTGCTGCAGGAAGGCGGTGATGTCCGGGTCCTCGTTGGTCCAGTCGCCCTTCATATAGACCGCGCCGGTGCGCTTGAGCAGGTCGCGGAAGGCGTCGGTGGCCAGCACCGCGTGCTCATTGGCCTTGCAGGTGATGCACCAGTCGGCGGTCATGTCGACGAAGACCGGGGTGCCGGCCTTGCGCAGCTCGGCGAGCTTGGCCGGGGTGAAGGCGACGGTGCCCTCGGCGGCGCTGGCGGCGGCGACCGGGGGCGGCAGATGCGCCAGGTAATACAGCGGCGCCAGCCCCAGCAGCAGCGGCAGCACCGCCAGGCTGCGCGCGCCCGCGCTGCGATAGCGGCTGCGCTCGAACCACCACAGCGCCATCGCCAGCATCACGCCGGCCACCAGCAGCAGGCCGACCGCATCGGCGCCGCGCTGGTTGGCCAGCACCCAGGCCAGCCACACCGCCGCCAGATACATCGGGAAGGCCAGCACCTGCTTGAGCGTTTCCATCCAGGCGCCGGGCCGCGGCAGCAGGCGCGCCAGCGCCGGCACGTAACCCACGGCGAGGAAGGGCAGGGCCAGGCCCAGCCCCAGCATGACGAACACCAGCATCGCCTGCGCGGTGGGCGCGGCCAGCGCATAGGCCAGCGCGCTGCCCATGAACGGCGCGGTGCAGGGACTGGCCACCACCACCGCGAGCACGCCGGTGAAGAAGTCGCCAGCCAGGCCCGCCCGGCTGGCCAGCCCGCTGCCGGCATTGCCCAGCGAGGCGCCGAACTGCACCACGCCGGACATCGACAGCGCCACCGCCAGCATCACCAGCGACAGCGCCGCGACCACCAATGGCCGCTGCAACTGCGCGCCCCACGCCGCCTTCAGCGATAGGATCACCAGGCCCAGCACGACGAAGCTGACCAGCACGCCGGCGGTATAGGCCAGCGCATGGCGGCGGCGATGCGCGGGGCTCTCGCCGCTTTCGATCAGGCCGACCGCCTTGATCGACAGCACCGGTAATACGCAGGGCATCAGGTTCAGCACCAGGCCGCCGCCCAGGGCGAGCAACAGCGCGGCCCACAGGCTGACTTCCAGTTCGGCGGCGGGGCGCGTTTCCGGCGCCGGGCCGGCCGCGGCCTGGCCGACCGCGGTGGTGCCGCCGGCCAGGTCCACGTCCACCGCGCGGGTCATCAGCGGATAGCACAGGCCGCCGTCCTGGCAACCCTGGAAGCTGGCCTCGATCGCAACCTGCCTGCGGCCGGCGAGATCGCCCTGGATCGCCACCGGCAGCTCGACTTGGTCGAAGTACACGGTGACCTTGCCGAAGTGCGGATCCTGCTTGACGGTGCCCTGCGGCCACTGCGGCTGGCCGAGCTTCAGGCCCGCGGCATTGAGATGCAGCGAGGTCTGGTCGCGATACAGGTAATAGCCCTTGGGCATGGTCCAGCGCAGCAGCAGTTGGTTCGGCTTGCTGGCCAGGGCTTCGAAGCGGAAGGCCTGCTCGGCCGGCAGCGGTGCGGCGTCGGTGCCGGGCGCGGCGGTGGACGGCGAAGTGCCGCCGATCTGCGCCAGCGCGGCGCCGAGCGTCTGCGGCGCGGCCGCATCGGCCTGTGCGGCACCCGCCGGCAGCGGCAGGTCGAGCTGCTCGGTATGCGGCGGATAGCAGATCTTCGGCTCCACTTCGTGGCAGCCCTGGTAGCGCACGGCGAGCTTCAGCCGCTGCGTGCCGGGGGCGACGGTGTAGGGCACGGTCGCGTCGACTTCGTGGTGATAGATCTCCACGTCGCCGAGGTATTCGTCGTGATGCCTGGCGCCGTCGGGCAGCCTGGCTTCGCCGGCGGTGACGCCGTCGGCGCCGGTGAACTTCATGCGCCCGCGATAGAGGTAGTAGTCCGGCGCGATGTCCCAGTGCAGTTTCACGACACCGGGCGTGGAGGCGTCGGCCTTCAGCTTGTAGGCCTCGGTCACCGGCAGGATGTTGTCGTCGTCCTGCGCCCAGGCGCTGGAGCTACCGGACAGCAGCAGCGCCAGCAGCAGCCAGGCGAGGGCGATGAAGCGCGCCGTCGGACGATTCAAGCGGATCGGTTGCATTGCGGCTCCAGCGAAGGGAGTGCCCGGCGTGGGGGCGCGGGCGATCTCGGATTATGGCGCAGCCGGCCTGCGAGGCGCCGGTTGGGTGGACAGTCGAGGCGTCAGGCTTGTTCCGGCGCGGTGGCGGCCGGGATCGTGCGCGGGCGGATCAGCCCCGTGGTCAGCGCGACGCCGAGCAGGATCACCGCGCAGCCGCCGGCCATGGCCAAAGTGATCGGCTCGCCCAGGAACATCAGGCCCCACAGCGCGCCGAACACCGGGATCAGGTACAGCACCGCCAGCGTGCGGGTGGAGCCGACGCGTGCCATCAGCCAGTAGAACAGCACGTAGGCCAGCGAGGTGCAGGCCGCGGCCAGGCCGAACATGGCGAACCAGGCCTGCGCGCCGGGCATCTTCGCCGGCCACAGCCACACGGTGAGCGGCAGCAACGCCGCGGCGGCGGCGAGCTGGCTGCCGGTGGCCACCGCCAGCGGCGACACGCCGCGCAGCCGGCGCTGGCCGTAGTGCGCGCCGAACGCGTAGCAGACATTGGCGCCCACGCAGGCGGCCATGGCCCAGGCCGAACCGCCGCCATGGCCGAAGCCGATGCTGCCGGCGATCAGCCACACCACGCCGGCGAAACCCACCATCAGGCCCGCGGTGCGCGCGCCGTCCAGCTTCTCGCCCAGCCACAGCCAGCCCGACAAGGCCACCAGCAGCGGCCCGATCGCGTCGGAGATCGCCGACACGCCGGCGGGCAGGCTGGTCGCCGCGTAGGAGAACAGCACGAATGGCAGCGCCGAATTGCTCATGCCCACCACCGCGATCGGCCGCCAGTGCCGGCGCATCTCCGCCAGCCGCTCGCGCGAGGCCAGCAGCGGCAGCGAGCACAGCGCCGCGCCGATCGCGCGCAGCCCGGCCAGCGCCATGCCGCCGAACTGGTCCGCGCCCATGCGCATGAACAGGAACGACGCGCCCCACAGGGCACCGAGCGACAACAGGGCGATGAGGTCGGACTTCTTCATGGCGTGAGGGCTCATGGTGGAAGGAATGCAGGATCGAAGCGGAAGCCCCTCTCCCCTCGGGAGAGGGGTTGGGGTGAGGGTACGGGCGGAGCGCAAGAGTGATGCGCTCCGCTCCGCCCGTACCCTCATCCGGCTGCCGCCACCTTCCTCGCTCCTCAGAGCCGCGCACATCCATGTGCGCTCCCCGCGTGCTCCCGGAGGGAGAAGGGCTCCAGCGTGGAGAGTTGAGGAATCAGGACACAGCGGTAGGCGACTTGCCCTGCCCGAACAGCACCTGGCGCTCGGCTTCCGTCAGCGCCTGCTTCGGCGCGTAGGCGTTTTCCACGCCCTCGTAGGTGCGCACCGTGGCGGGACGTGCGGCCATGGAGCGGAACCAGCGCGACAGATGCGGAAACTGAGCCAGGTCCTGCCCATGTGCTTCGTGCGGAACGATCCACGGGTAACAGGCGATATCGGCGATGGAGAACGCCCCGGCGATGAACTCGCGGCCTTCCAGGCGGCGGTCCAGCACGCCGTACAGGCGGCTGACTTCGCGGGTGTAGCGGTCGATCGCGTAGGGCACCTTTTCCGGCGCGTACACATTGAAGTGTCCGATCTGCCCCGCCATGGGACCCAGGCCGGCCATCTGCCAGAACAGCCACTGCAGCACTTCGGTGCGGCCGCGCAGGTCCGCAGGAATCAGGCGGCCGGTCTTCTCGGCGAGGTAAAGCATGATCGCGCCCGATTCGAACATGGTCAGCGGCGCGCCGCCGTCGGCGGGTTCGTGGTCCACGATGGCCGGGATCTTGTTGTTCGGCGAAACGGCCAGGAACGCCGGCTTGAACTGCTCGCCCTTGCTCAGGCTGACCGGCACCAGCCGGTACGGAATGCCTGCTTCTTCCAGGAACAGGCGGGCCTTCAGGCCGTTGGGCGTGGCGGCGTAGTAGAGCTCGATCATGGCGGTGGCCTTGGGCGGTTGGGCGATTGGTGCAGGCTAGGTCGTCGGATGGTCTGGCAAAAGGACCACGATGCGGCAATTATCAGGGTCCACTTTGCCGGGGCGGTCTGATGGAGCATCCCTTCGAGTTCCCGCTGGAGCTGCCGGCCAGGGGCTCGCGCCAGCGGCTGGCCGCACTGCATACGCAGTTGCGCGCGGCGATCCTGGACGGGCGGCTGAAGGCAGGCCTGCGCCTGCCCGCCACGCGCGAACTGGCGCTGGCGCTCAAGCTCTCGCGCAACACCGTGGTGGCCGCCTACGACCTGCTGCTGAGCGAGGGCTATGTGGTCGCCCGGCGCGGCGCCGGCAATTACGTGGCCGACCTGATGGAACGTCGTGCCCGCACGCACGTCGCCGGTACCGAAGAAGGCGGCGACCGCCGGCTGGCGCCGTACTGGCGAGAGGCGCGCCCGCCCGTGCCGTCGCCGCCGCCGGGCGCGTTCGCCCACGATTTCCGCCTGGGCGTGCCGGACACGCGGCAGTTTCCGTTCGAGGTCTGGCGCCGCCTGTCGGCGCGTGCGCTGCGCGACGTCTCGCGCCTGCCGTCGATGTCGGGGCAGTCGCGCGGGCGGCCGATCCTGCGCGAGGCGATCGCCCAGCATGTGTCGTTCGCCCGCGCGGTGGCCTGCGACCCGGACGATGTGATGGTGACCAGCGGCGCGCAACAGGCCTTCGACCTGCTGGCGCGGGTGCTGGTAACGCCGGGCAAGACCGTGGTGGCGGTGGAGGATCCCGGCTATACGCCGCTGCGCGCCGCCTTCGCCGCGGCCGGCGCCAGGCTGGTCCCGGTGGCGGTCGACGACGAGGGCATCGTGGTCGAGCGCATTCCGGTCGAGGCGCGGGTGATCTACGTGACGCCGTCGCACCAGTTTCCGCTGGGCATGTCGATGTCGCCGCGCCGCCGCGCGGAACTCCTGGCCTTCGCCGCCGCGCGGCGGGCCACGGTGATCGAGGATGACTACGACGGCGAATTCCGCTACGGCGGGCGCCCGCTGGATGCCCTGCAGACGCTCGATCGCGAAGGCTCGGTCTGCTACGTGGGCACGTTTTCCAAATGCCTGTTCCCGGCGCTGCGCATCGGCTACCTGGTGGCGCCGCCCTGGCTGCTGCCGGCGCTGGCGGCGGCGAAGGAACTGGCCGACTGGCATTGCGACGTGCCGGCGCAGGACACGCTGGCGGCGTTCATCGCCGAGGGGCATCTGGCGCGGCATGTGCGGCGCATGCGCAAGATCTATGCGGAGCGGCGCGAGGCCTTGCTCGATGCCCTGGCGCGGCACGGGCTGGAGGCCTGGCCTTCCGACGCCGGACTGCATCTTTCAGCGAAGCTGCCGCGCAAGCTGCGCACCGATGTGCTGGTCGAGCAGGCGGCGGCGCGGGGCGTGCGCATCGAAGGCCTGGACGGCTATACCTTCGGGCGCGCCAGCGCGAACGGGCTGGCGTTGGGCTATGGACTGATCGAGGCCGCGCGCATGGACGAGGCGGTGCGCTACATCGCGCGCCTGCTGCCGCGCTGAGCGAAGTGGTCCCGTAGCATTGCCTGGAAGTGGCCCTTAAAACGGGGCCACGAGGGGCGGAGCATGGCGGCCACTCTCCAGCTGGATCGTCCCCGCCATGCATCGCCTCCTGCTCGCCTGTTTCCTCCTGCTGGGCCTGGCCGCCGCGCCGGCCTGGGCGCAATCCGGCGAGCAGCGCGCCGAGGTCGCCGGCAAAAGCCTGGTCGGCACGCCGGCGCCGCACGTGATCCTGAAGACCATCGACGGCAAGACCATCGACCTGGCGAGCCTGTACGGCAAGCAGGCGATCTACCTGAAGTTCTGGGCTACCTGGTGCGTGCCCTGCCGCGAGCAGATGCCGCATCTGAAGAAGACCTACGCCGAGGCCGGCCCGGACCTGGCGGTGATCGCCATCAGCGTCGGCTTCGACGAGACCCTGCAGGACGTGCGCAAGTACCGCGACGAGATGGGCCTGAAGATGCCGCTGGTCTTCGACGACGGCTCGCTGGGCCAGGCCTTCCATCTGCGCGTGACGCCGCAGCATGTGGTGATCGGGCGCGACGGTCGCATCCTTTATGTGGGCCACGAGGCCAACGCCAGGCTCGATGCCGCGCTGCAGGCCGCACGCAGCAGCACCGGCGTGGCCGCGGCCGGCGCAGCAACGCCGAAGGAGGAAGCGCACTACGACACCGGCGACCGTGTGCCCGCGTTCGACGCCGCCATGCTCGACGGCAAGCACCTGTCGCTGCCCGAGGCGGGCAAGCCGACCGCACTGGTGTTCCTGTCGCCCTGGTGCGAGTCCTACCTGGCGACCAGCCGGCCGGAGCTTTCGAAGAGCTGCCGCGCGATGCGCGAGCAGGTCAGTGTCTTGTCGGCGCGCGACACCAGGCTGCGCTGGGTCGGCGTCGCCTCCGGCCTGTGGGCCGCGCACGACGAACTGGCCAAGTACCGCGACGAGCACCGCATCGGCATGCCGCTGACGCTGGACGATTCCGGCGCGCTGTTCCGCCGCTTCCGCGTGACGCATGTGCCGACGGTGCTGCTGTTCGATGCGCAGGGGCGCCTCGCCGCCCGCGTCGAGCGGCCCGGTGCGCCGCTGGAGCAGGCGCTCAAGAATCTGAGCGCGCGTTGATGGAGGCCGCCATGTCCCGCCTGCTTCGCCATGCACTCGTGCTCGGGCTGGCCGCCGGTAGCGCCATGCCGGCGCTGGCCGCCGACGAACATCCCATCCTCACCGCGCCGCTGACCCAGGCTCCGGGCAAGAAGCTGATCGCGCTGACGGTGACCTTCGCGCCGGGCCAGCAATCCAAGCCGCATCACCATGAGGCGGATGCGTTCGTCTACATGCTGTCCGGGCACGTGCGCAGCCAGGTCGACAACGAACCGGCCCGGGAATACGGACCGGGCGAGAGCTGGTTCGAATCGGCGGGCGCCCACCATGTGGGCACCGCCAATCTCAGCGGCACGGAGCCGGCGACCTTCCTGGTGGTGTTCGTAGCCAGGCCGGATGCACGGCTGACCGTGCCCGATCAGCCCGCAACGCCGGCGCGGACCCAATCCAGGTAAGCGGCGTGGCCGTGCTCCACCGGCACGGCAATCAGCTCGGGCAGCTCATAGGGATGCAGCTCGAGCAGGCGCGCCTTCAGGGCTTCGAAGCGCGCCGCGGTGGTCTTGATCAGCAGCAGCTCCTCGCTATCCGTGCTGACCTGGCCCTCCCAGCGGTAGGTCGAACGCACCCCCGGCAGGCGGTTGATACAGGTGGCCAGCCCTTCTTCCACCAGGGTTCTGGCGAAATGTTCGGACTGCGGTGAGTCCGGATAGGTGCAGTAGCAGAGCAGGACTTGGTCGGTCATGGCGGGGGAGCCTAGCGCGGCTGCCCCTGCCGCCGCATGCCCCGCCGCCCCCTTGAAAGCCCTCGCCGGCTTCCCCATTAGCCCTGTCAGCTTCGGAACAAAGCCTCTTGCGGGGGATTCCTGCGTCGCTAGAATTGGCACTCGCCCCACGGGAGTGCTAACAGCGCCGCCGGCGCTGTTCCGGGGACACCTTTTTCGATCCACTCAAACCCAAGCTGGAGCCCATCACCATGAGCAAGCTGCGTCCGCTGCACGACCGCGTCATCGTCAAGCGCCTCGAGGAAGAGCGCGTTTCCGCCGGCGGCATCGTCATTCCCGACAGCGCCACCGAGAAGCCGACCCGCGGCAAGGTCATCGCCGCCGGCGCCGGCCGCATCCTGGAAGACGGCAAGGTCCGCCCGATGTCGGTCAACGAAGGCGACGTGGTGCTGTTCGGCAAGTACGCCGGCCAGGAAATCAAGATCGACGGCGAAGAGCTGGTCTTCCTGAAGGAAGACGACATCGTTGCGGTGATCGAAGGCTAAGCAGCCTCTCCCGCTCCTCTTCCCTCACACATTCACGCATTCAAAGGAATTACAGACATGGCTGCAAAAGAAGTCCGCTTTGGCGAAGACGTCCGCGCCCGCATGCTCAAGGGTGTCAACACCCTGGCCAACGCGGTCAAGGTCACCCTGGGTCCGAAGGGCCGCAACGTGGTGCTCGAGAAGAGCTTCGGCGCCCCGACCGTGACCAAGGACGGCGTCTCCGTCGCCAAGGAAATCGAGCTGGCCGACAAGTACGAGAACATCGGCGCGCAGATCGTCAAGGAAGCCGCTTCCAAGACCTCCGACGTGGCCGGCGACGGCACCACCACCGCCACCGTGCTGGCCCAGGCCTTCATCCAGGACGGCCTCAAGGCCGTGGCCGCCGGCATGAACCCGATGGACCTCAAGCGCGGCATCGACAAGGCCGTGGTCGCGGCGGTGGAAGAGCTCAAGAAGCTCTCCAATCCGACCGCCGACGACAAGGCGATCGCCCAGGTCGGCACCATCTCCGCCAACTCCGACGCGGCCATCGGCGAGATCATCGCCACCGCCATGAAGAAGGTCGGCAAGGAAGGCGTGATCACCGTCGAGGAAGGCTCGGGCCTGGAGAACGAGCTGGACGTGGTCGAGGGCATGCAGTTCGACCGCGGCTACCTGTCGCCGTACTTCATCAACAACCAGCAGTCGCAGCAGGTCGAACTGGATGACCCCTTCATCCTGCTGTACGACAAGAAGATCTCCAACGTGCGCGAGCTGCTGCCGATCCTCGAGGGCGTGGCCAAGGCCGGCAAGCCGCTGCTGATCGTCGCCGAGGAAGTCGAAGGCGAGGCGCTGGCGACCCTGGTGGTCAACACCATCCGCGGCATCGTCAAGGTTGCCGCCGTGAAGGCCCCGGGCTTCGGCGACCGCCGCAAGGCGATGCTGGAAGACATGGCCATCCTCACCAACGGCCAGGTCATTTCCGAGGAAGTGGGCCTGCAGCTGGAGAAGGCGACCATCGCCGACCTCGGCCGCGCGAAGAAAATCGTGGTCACCAAGGAAAACACCACGATCATCGACGGCGCCGGCGAAGCGGAGAAGATCCAGTCGCGCATCGGCCAGATCAAGGCGCAGATCGAGGAGACCTCCTCCGACTACGACCGCGAGAAGCTGCAGGAACGCGTGGCCAAGCTGGCCGGCGGCGTGGCCGTCATCAAGGTCGGCGCGGCCACCGAAGTCGAGATGAAGGAAAAGAAGGCCCGCGTCGAAGACGCCCTGCACGCCACCCGTGCGGCCGTTGAGGAAGGCGTGGTGCCGGGCGGCGGCGTTGCCCTGATCCGTGCGCTGAAGGCCGTGGTCGGCCTGAAGGGCGTCAACGAAGACCAGAACCACGGCATCAAGATCACCATCGCCGCCCTGGAAGCCCCGCTGCGCGCGATCGTGGCCAATGCCGGCGAAGAGCCCTCCGTCATCGCCAACAAGGTGAAGGAAGGCCAGGGCAACTTCGGCTACAACGCCGCCACCGGCGAGTTCGGCGACATGATCGCCTTCGGCATCCTGGACCCGACCAAGGTCACCCGTTCGGCCCTGCAGTACGCCGCCTCGGTGGCCGGCTCGATCATCACGACCGAAGCGGCCGTGACCGAAGTGCCGAAGAAGGAAGAAGCCCATTCGCACGGCCCGGCCGGCGGCATGGGTGGCATGGGCGGCATGGATTTCTGATCCACCCGTTCCCTTTGCTGCGAGAAGAACCCCGCTACGGCGGGGTTTTTCTTTGGCGCAAAAGAAAAAACCCCCGGGAGTCCATCTCCCGGGGTTCGTCGATGCGGGCGCGCCCTTGGCGCCGCGTCGCTGGTCGCTTACTTGCCGCCGGCTTCCGCCTTGGCGTCGGTCTTCGCGCCGACCGCGGCGCCGGCGACCGGCGTCTCGACCTTCGCGTCGGCCTTCACCGAGGCGGCGCCTTCCGCACCGGCAGCGGCGTCGCTGGTGGCCGATTCGGTGGCCTTCGCCGCCTTGTGGCCGGCGTGCTTGGTCTTGTGCGCAGCCTTCTTCACCGTATCGCCGGTCTTGGTCGCCGTCTCGTCGGCGGTCTTGGTGGCGCCCTGTACGGCGGCGCCGGCATTGAGGTTCGCGTTCGCCTTGGTGGCGTCCTGCACCGCGGCGCCGGCATTGACGCTCGCGCCGACCTTGGCCGCGGCCTGCGCGAAAGCGGGGGCGGTCAGCACGGTGGCCGAGAGGACGAGAGCAGCAAGCAGGGTCTTACGCATAGGGTAAACCTCCGATGTGAGTGCCGCGACGCAACGTGCCGCGGTGGAATCACGCTAGAGGCGGTTTGCCTGCTGAATCCTGAATTTTTTCGGGCGGGTCCGGTTTGCTTAAGCCGGCGGACATCTCGCTGAATCGTCGGTGCGTGTCGATGAAAAAACCAAGTTACGCCCGCTTGTTTTCCTTCGCGACGCTAGTGGGAATGCGCCTTGCGCGCCATCACTGATGCGCGCCTTCGGTGCTGGCGGCGGGTAGTGCGCCTTGCTGCACGAAGCCGGCCTGCTCCAGCGGCGGATGTTCGGCCAGCGCATCGGGGCGCGGCAGCATGCGGTCCAGTTTTCCCTTGAGCCGCAGCAGCGCGACGCTTTCCATCGCCGTGTCGGTGCGCTGCTCGCTGCCGTCTTCGGCCTGCGGCGGTGCGCCCGGCGCGCGCGTCAGCGCGGCCAGCTGCGGCGCGAGCACCTGGGTCAGCGCGAAGTAGGCGTCGTCGTGGATGCCGGCTTGCTCCAGCAGCTTGCCGGGCAGCATCCAGGAGGCGAGATCCTCGCGCTGCGGCTGCGCTTGATTGCGCGGATCGACCAGCAGCCAGGTGCCCGGCTCGCTCAGCATGTCCTTGCCGTCGACGAAACCCAGCGTTTCGAATGCGCCGCTCAAGCCCGGCAGGTGGTCGCCGTAGAACAGCAGCAGCGTGGGCCGCTCGCGCTGCGCCAGCAGGCTGGCCAGGCGGCCCAGTTCCTCGTCGGCGTGCTGCATGTGATAGAGGTAATTGCGCAGCTCGGTCTTGTCCTCGTCGGCAAGGCCGTCGGGCACAGGGATCGCATCGCGCTTCGCCGCGTCGGCCGGCGCCACGTCGTAGGGGCCGTGCGCCTCGATGCTGATGGCGAACAGGAACTGCGGCGGGCCGGCATCTTTGAGCTGCGCCATGATCTCGTCCGTCATCGCGCGGTCGGCCATGTACTGGCCATCGAGATCCTTCGCATTGACGAAGCCGCCCTGCGACACGAAGCGGTCGAAGCCGATCGCACGGAATGCGGTGCTGCGATTCCAGAACGCCGGATTGTTGCCGTGGATCGCCATCGTCCGATAACCGTGCGAGCGCAACGTGCGCACCATGCCCGGCACCACCTTGTTGTTGAGCTGCAGATAGGGGAACTGCAGGTCGTCGAAATAGCGCAGCGACAGGCCGGTCAGCACCTCGAACTCGGTACGGATGGTGCCGCCGCCGAAGGTCGGCACGTGCAGCGCGCCGCTGTAGCCGTGTTGCGCCAGGCGGTGCAGGTTGGGTGTCAGGTCGTGGTGCTCGAGGCCCTTGAGGATCGCCGGGTCGAAGAAGGATTCGCTCTGCACCACCACGATGTCGGGCATCGCCCCGGTGTCTTCCGGCGCCGCGCGCATGCGTTCGCGCAGCGCGGGGTCGGCCTGGCCGATCAGCTGCATCGCCGCATTCGGATCGGCCTGCTTGCGCTGCTGGCCGAAGTGCAGGTGGAACATCATCAGCGAACTGACCAGCCCGGAATGCTGCGCGGTGGAGGAGGCCGACCACGGTTCCATCCATAGCGTCTGGCCGTCGTAGAAGCGGCCCCAGGCCGGCATGCCCACCAACAGCGAGCCGAGCACCAGCGCCATCGAGGCACCGGCCAGCAGGCGCTTGCCGCGGGTGCGGCGCGGGAACAGCGGGGTCTCCCTGCGCCAGGCCAGCACGACCACGGCGATGCCCGCGGCCAGGGCCAGGTACGGCCATGGCGTGGCCGGCAGATAGCCGCCGAGCAGATGCAGGCCACCCTTGCGCAGCTGGCCCAGCATGCGGAAATCGGCCGGCATCAGCGGCGTGCCCAGCTGACGCACCTTCAGCGCGTTGACCCCGTAGAGCACGCCCTGCAGCAGGAAGGCCAGGCTGAAGGACAGCACCGGCCGGCGGCTCAGCACCATCAGCAGCAACGCCAGCAGCAGGCCCGGCAACGCGTTGGCCAGCAGGTACAGCGGCTGCTGGAACAACTGCAGCGGCGCCACCCCTTCGCCGCCGTCCAGCCAGCCGGTCAGCAGCACGAAGGCCGCCGTCAGTGCCAGGGGCAGGGCGACCCGGCGGGCCAGACTGGCTCTGGCGGCCGGATTGGAGGTGGCTGGGGTCTTGGTCATGGCAGTCCTTTGGGGGATTGCGCTGTCATGGCTCGGACATCGGAATGTAACGATGTCGGCATGAACCAGGTGTTCGGCGCGCGTGGTGTTTGCGTACTTTCCGAGCGGTGCCAACGTGATGGCGAAGCGGCGCGTGCACGCGGGCCCGACATGCAGGTTCTCGCGGTCATCCGCCGGTCATCTTGCCGACACGCGGCCCGGTCGCAGACGCCGCCCCGGCGCCGCGGGCACAATGTCCGGATGCAGCCCAAGGAATCCCCGGCGCTCCGCGCCCTGATCGACGACCGCTACGCCGAACTGGCCGCGCGCTGCCGCCTGGCCGGCGTCGCGCTGCACGACGACGCCGGCGTGGCCGAACGCATCCGCCGCGCCCTGCTGGCCAGCGATTTCGCCTACGACATCTGGTTCCGCCAGCCGCAATTGCTGGCGCCGCAGGGCCTGGAGCGGCTGCGCGCCGGCGGCGACGCCAGCACGCGCATCGAGGCGCTGAAGCTCGATCCGGACGAGGCCGCCTGCATGGCCACGCTGCGCCGCTTCCGCCATGCCGAGGCGCTGCGGCTGGTGTTCCGCGACGTCAACGGGCTCGACGAGTTGCCCGAGACGCTCTCCGCCACCAGCGTGCTCTACGAGGTGCTGCTGGGCGCCGCGCTGGGCTGGTCCGAACGCGCGCTGGCGTCGCGCTACGGCCACAGCCGCGACCACGACGGCGCGCTGCAGCGCATGGTGGTGGTCGGCTTCGGCAAGCTCGGCGGCACCGAGCTGAATTTCTCCTCGGACATCGACCTGGTGCTGGCCTATCCGCACAGCGGCCAGAGCGACGGCCCGCGGCCGCTCGACAACAGCGAATACTTCGTGCGCATGGGCCGCCAGCTGGTGCGCCTGCTGGCCGAGCCGACCGTCGACGGCATCTGTGCGCGCGTCGACCTGCGCCTGCGTCCGTTCGGCAATGCCGGGCGCCTGGCGCTGCCGTTCAGCGCGATGGAGCAGTACTACCAGAGCGAGGGGCGCGACTGGGAGCGTTACGCCTGGATCAAGGCGCGCGCCGTGGCCGGCGACCGCAATGCCGGCAAGCAGCTGCAGGAACTGCTGCGGCCGTTCGTCTACCGCAAGTACCTGGACTACACCGCGTTCGCCGGCCTGCGCGAGATGAAGGCGCTGATCGACGCCGAGGTGGCGCGCAAGGACCTGGCCGACAATCTAAAGCTCGGGCCCGGCGGCATCCGCGAAGTCGAGTTCATCGTGCAGCTGACCCAGCTGATCCGCGGCGGCCGCGAACCCAGCCTGCGCGTGCGCGGGTTATTGCCGGCGCTGACCGCCTGCGAGGCGCGCGGCCATATCGCCGCCGCGCGCGCCAAGGCGCTGCGGGAGGCCTATGTATTCCTGCGCAAGGTGGAGAACCGCGTGCAGATGCTGCGCGATGCGCAGACGCACGACATCCCGCAGGACGCGCTCAGCCGCGAGCGCATCGCACTCGGCCTGGGCCACGCCTCGTGGGAGGAACTGGAAGCGGAACTGGCGCGCCATCGCGCCGTGGTCAGCGAGGAATTCGCCGAGGTGCTGGTGCCGCAGGGCGGCCGCACCGCCAGCGTGCCGGCGGAAGACGTGGCGCTGTGGCAGCGCGTGTGTGCGGAAGAAGTCAGCCCCGGCGTGCTGGAAGCGGCCGGTTTCCAGCCCGGCGCCGATGCGGCCGAGGCGCTGCTCAAGCTGCCGCAGGCGGCGACCGTGCGCGCGATGCCGGCGCGCTCGCGCGAGCAGCTCGACCGCCTGATGCCGCAGCTGCTGGCGCTGGCGCGCGACAGCGCGGCGCCGGTACCGTGCCTGCTGCGCCTGTGCCGGCTGGTGCAGGCGGTGGCGCGGCGCTCCTCGTACCTGGCCTTGCTGGAGGAACAGCCGGCGGCGCGGCGGCGCCTGGCCGACCTGTTCGCGCGCAGCGCCTTCCTGGCCGAGCGCGTGATCGCCCAGCCGCTGCTGCTGGACGACGTGCTCGATCCGCGCATCGATCAACTGCCGCTCAAGCGCGCCGACATCAGCGCGGAAATCAGCCGCGTACTGGGCACGCTGGACGAGCGCGAGGCGGAGGCGGAGCTGGAGCGCATCAACGAATTCAAGGCCAGCACCGCGTTCCGTCTCGGCCTGGCTTTCAACGATGGCCGCGCCGATGCCGTCGCGACAGCGCGTCGCCTCGGCGCGCTTGCGGAGTCGGTGGTGATCGCCGTGACGGCGCTGGCCGAGCGCGAACTGACCGAACAGCACGGCCGCCTGCCCGGCGAGGGCAGCGGTTTCGCCGTGCTCGGCTACGGCAGCCTGGGCGGCGAGGAACTGGGCTTCGCCTCCGACCTGGACCTGGTCTTCGTCTACGACACCCGCCGCGCGCACGTCATGAGCGACGGCGCGCGCCCGATCGAAGGCTCGCGCTGGTACCAGCGCCTGGCGCAGCGGGTGATGAACTGGCTCACCGTGCTGACTCGCGCGGGCCGCCTGTACGAAGTGGATACGCGCCTGCGTCCGGATGGTTCCAAGGGCCTGCTGGTGAGCAGCCTGGAGGCGTTCGCCGAATACCAGCGCAGCCGCGCCTGGACCTGGGAACACCAGGCCCTGCAGCGCGCGCGGCCGGTGGCCGGCGATGCGGCGCTCAACGCCGAGCTGGTGGAAGTGCGCCGCGGCATCCTCGCCGTGCCGCGCGAGCACACGCGCGTGCTCGCCGATGTGAGCGACATGCGCCGCCGCTGGCGCGCCGAGCGCGATCGCTCCGACGAACGGCAGTTCGATCTGAAGCAGGGCCACGGTGGCCTGCTCGATATCGAATTCGCGCTGCAGGGACTGGTGCTGGCGCATGCGGCGGAACGGCCCTTGCTGCTGATGTCCACCGCCAACGCGGCGTTGATCGAAGCCTGCCGCACCAGCGGCTTGCTCGACGCTGCACAGGCGGATGTATTCGCGCGCGCGCACGGCGAGCTGCTGCGCCGCGCGCTTGCCTGCACACTGGACCTGCGCTCGCGCATCGCAGCGCGCGATCCGGAGCTGGATGCGCTGGGCGCGGAGGTGCGGCGGGTGACGGCGGAGCTGGGTTTCGCCTTCGGGCAGGCCTTGCCGGCGTAGGTTGGGGTGAGCCGAAGGCGAACCCCAACAATGCGAGGCGCTTGGAAGCGGTGTGTTGGGGTTCGCCTTCGGCTCACCCCAACCTACGCATAGCTGGCGGTGCGTGCCGCGATGCGCTGGCGCACCGTCTCGGCGATCGCGCGCGTCTCGCGCAGCGGCGTCTGCCGTGCGCTGATCTCGTCGTCGAGATCGTGCAGCAGTCCCGCCTCGCGCAATGCCCGGTGGAACCTGGCGAATTTGTCCGGCAGCGCCGCGCGCACCAGGGTCTGCACCGGGCAGCCCACCGCGCAGGCTTCCGAGAGCATGTTGATCGAGTCCGGCGTCACCACCAGCCGGTCGGCCCAGCCCATCGCGGCGGGGTAGGGATTGATACCGTCTTCCTCGTTGCTCCACACCATCCCGGGGATGCCGGCGAAGCGCTCGCGCAGCACGGCGACGACGGCCGGCGGGGTGCGGCGCGAAGCCAGCGCGATGATGCTGCCGCCGTCGCGCCACTGCCGCGCCACCAGCGGCGCGGCGAGCGCCTGCGCGTAGGCGGCGTCGATCGGCATGCCCTTGCGCGGGCCGCCCACCAGCACGGCGACGCGCGGCTGCGGCAGGTCGCCGAAGGCGGGGCAGACCTCGCGGCCCTCGGCCAGCCAGGCGTTGTCGACCGGATTGAGCGAGCCCAGCGGATGCAGCACGTTCGGCCCGACCAGGCCGTCGTGGCGCGGCGCGATCACCGTGTCCCAGTGCGCCGGATCGAGGCGCGGATCGAGGATCTGCACGGCATGGGTGCCGCCTTCGGACAATTCGCGCACCAGCCGCGTGTAATACGCCGCCGCGCGGCCGCAGCCGACGATCACCGCCGGCCACGGCGGCACCACGATGCCGCAGCGCTGCGCCGCGGGCAGGGCAAGGCGGCCGCCGGGCAGCAGCCGCGGCGCGAACCAGGACCATGGCGCGCGCAGGCCCAGCACTAGATGGCGGAACGGCAGGCCCAGCGCCTCGGCCAGGGCCAGCGCCTGGCGGTCGTTGCCGGCGCGGCCGTCGGTGACTGCCCAGCATTCGCCATGCAGCCGGGTCATGCGCGGCGCGGGTCCGGGATTGTTTCGATTCTCGCCACAGTACGTTCTATCCGGCCCAGTCCTGTTCGCCCTTGCGTGCCCGTACACTTCCGGGTCACGGCGCCGCCCGGCGCACTTCTTCGAAGGATACCCATGAGCGAGTTGCTTTCCGATACCGCCCTCGACCAGCTGTTCCGCCAGGCTCGCACCTACAACGCCTTCCAGGACCTGCCGGTGAGCGACGAGCTGCTGCGCCGGGTCTACGAGCTGGCCAAGTTCGGTCCGACCAGCGCCAATTCCTCGCCGGCGCGCATCGTGTTCGTGAAGTCGGCGGAAGCGAAGGCCAGGCTCGAGCCGTTCCTGTCCGAAGGCAACCGCGCCAAGACCATGAAGGCGCCGGTGACCGCGATCGTGGGCACCGACCATGAGTTCTACGAGCGCCTGCCCCAGCTGTTCCCGCACGCCGATGCGCGCAGCTGGTTCGTCGGCAACCAGCCGATGATCGACACCACCGCGTTCCGCAACGCCACCCTGCAGGGTGCATACCTGATCATGGCGGCGCGCGCGGTGGGCCTGGACTGCGGCCCGATGTCCGGCTTCGACAACGCCGGCGTCGACCGGGCGTTCTTCGGCGACACGCCGAACATCAAGTCCAACTTCCTGATCAACCTCGGTTACGGCGATGCCAGCCGCGACCTGTTCCCGCGCAGCCCGCGCCTGTCGTTCGAAGAGGCGTGCCGCATCGCCTGAGCGCGTTGCGTCCGCCTTCCTGTCGCTGCCCCTCTCTTCCACGGAGAACTACCCATGCGTGCACTTCGTTACCTCGTCCTCGCCGGCCTGATCGGCGCCGCTGTCACCGCCCAGGCCGACCCGGTCACCTACAAGCTCGACCCCGGCCACACCAACGTGCTGTTCAGCTGGAACCACTTCGGCTTCTCCAACCCGACCGCCAACCTGGGCCTGGGCGAAGGCACCCTGGTGTTCGACGAGAAGGACGCCGCCAAGTCCTCGGTCGAGGTGACCCTGCCGCTGGCCAACCTGGACACCCACGTGTCCAAGCTCGACGAGCACCTGAAGAAGCCGGATTTCTTCGACGCCGACAAGTTCGCCAACATCACCTTCAAGAGCACCAAGGTGCAGTCGCTCGGCGGCGGCAAGTACAAGGTGACCGGCGACCTGACCGTGCACGGCGTGACTAAGCCGGTGGTACTGGACGCCAAGCTCAACAAGAGCGGCGTGCATCCGATGCTGAAGGTGCAGACGGTGGGCTTCGACGCCACCGCCACGGTGAAGCGCTCGGACTTCGGCGTCGGCGCCTACGTGCCGAACGTCAGCGACGAGATCAAGATCCGCATCACCACCGAGGCCTCGGTGCCGAAGGCGGATTGATTTGCGCGGGCGCCGCTCGCAGACGCCCTGCAAGAAAAAGCCCGCGCCGTTGCCGGCGCGGGCTTTTTGTTTGTATCGCGGGCGACGTCAGTTCTTGCCGACGCCTTCGTTCTTCAGGGATTCGAGCTTGGCCAGGTCGACGCTGTCGACCGCGTCCTTGAGCTGGTCGATCTCGGCCTGGCCGCTGGCCTTCACCGAGAAGCGCTGGCCGACCACCACGGTGTACTCGCCGCTCTTGCTGGTCTTGTCCCAGGACTCGTGCACCAGGCGGCCGTCCTTGCTGTAGGTCTTCTCGTAGCCGTTGTCGGTCTGCTGTTCGGACTCGGCGGCGAAGGCATTGGCCACCGCCATCATGCCCTTCATGCTGCCGGTGTCGGAGATTTCCAGCTCGACGTGGCGAGTGCCGTCGCCGTACTGGCCGCGCGCGACGGTGATCTGCACGCCCACGCCCGCGCTGCGTTCGGCCGACAGGCTTTCGCGCTTGAGGCCCGCGGCGGTGTCGGGCAGGAAGGTCTTGATCTGGTCGGCCGACAGCGACTGCACGCTGCCGTCGTTGCCCATCATCTTGCCCATCGCCGCCTGCTGCGCGGCGGTGTCGCCGGACTTCTGCGCGGCCTCCAGATCCTTGCTCGCCTGCTCGGCGCGGGCGCCCATGGCGGCGAGCTTGGCGGCGGCGCTGTCCGGATCGACGGTGACGCTGCCATGGTCGCCATTGAGGGTGACATGCCCGTTGTTCATGGCGGCGCCGGTCAGCGCGGCCGTGCCCACCACGCCGGCCACGATCATGCCGACGATCCAGCCCAGCACGGCGCCGATCACGATGGTGACGGCCGTATAGCCGGCCGATTTCTCCACCGGGTTCTTCATGGTGGCCGGCAGGCCCAGGTAGAGCAGGTAGATCGAGTAGATGCCGCCGGCGAGGGCGATCAGCCAGCCGATCCAGGGCAGGATGTTGGCGGCGCCGGCGACCCAGGAGGCGGTACAGGCATAGGTGATCGCCTTGAGCGCCTGCACCGGATCCTTCTGGCCGCCGAAGGTCGGCGCCAGCGCATTGATGATCAGCGACATCACGTACACCAGCACCAGCGACAGCAGGTACTGCAGCACCATCCCGGCCAGGCCCGAGCCGACCGGCGCGCGCCAGGTCACGCCCAGCAGGCTGATGCCGATCAGGCTGTTCTTGATGAAGCCCGCGATCGCCGGCACGGCGGCCAGGACCAGGATGTAGTTCGTGTAGATGCCCTGGACGGTGGCCGGCTCCGCGGCGACGACCGGCCATTCGGTCTTGGGCGTGGTGAGGATCGCCCGCGCGCGGGCAATGATCTTTGCGAAATCCATGGGTGTTTCCCCTTCAGGCTGATGGTTCGGCGGAGGACCGCCGACGGGCGGATGATGTGCCCGCCCTGTGACAATCGGCTTAGAGCCTGCTGACAGCTTGTTCTTCCTTGTCCCGCCCCGACGGGCGAGCGGTGCAGCCTGCTACCATTGTCGGCCCGATGTCCAGTCTGGAGCTTGACCCCATGCCCGCTTCCCCCGCCGAGCCCGCACGGCAGATTTTGGCCAATGCCGAAAATCGTTATGAAGTGACGCGCAAGGACCTTCCCCTGTCCTGTCCGCTGCCGGGCATGGCGCTGTGGAACTCGCATCCGAAGGTGTACCTGCCGATCGTCGAAGACGGCGGCGAGTCGACCTGTCCTTACTGCGGCGCGCGTTACGTCCTGAACGACTGAGCCGGCCGGGGCCAGGGAGCGCTCCGCATCGAAATAACAGCGGCATTCGGCACGATTGCTGCTTGTCCCCAAGGATGAAGGCTTTACTCGAACCCTCCATGTCCGCCGTTGCCGCGCCAGCCCGGTCGCTGACCGTCGTCCAGCTGATTCCGGCCCTGCAGTCCGGCGGGGCCGAGCGGTCGGCGCTGGAAGTCGCGCGCGCGCTGGTGCAGGCGGGTCACCGTTCGGTGGTGATCTCCGCCGGCGGGCGCCTGGCCGGCCAGCTGGAGGCCGAGGGCAGCGAGCACATCACCCTGGACATCGGCCGCAAGTCGCTGCGCACGCTGCTGCGCGTCGGTGCATTGCGCCGGGCGCTGGCCGAGCTGAAGCCGGACATCGTGCACGCCCGCTCGCGCCTGCCGGCCTGGCTGGGCTGGTGGGCGATCAAGGGGCTGCCGCAGCGCCCGCATTTCGTCACCACCGTGCATGGGCTGAATTCGCCCGGGCGCTACAGCTCGATCCTGCTGCGCGGCGAGCGGGTGATCGCGGTCTCGCAGACCCTGCGCGACTACGTGCTCAGCCACTACCGCTGGCTGGAACCCTCGCGCGTGCGGGTGATCCCGCGCGGCATCGATCCCGAGGCGTTTCCCTACGGCCACCGCCCGGACGATGCCTGGCAGAAGGCCTTCTTCACCGAATTCCCGCGCCTTGCCGGCGCGCCGCTGCTGACCCTGCCGGGCCGCGGCACGCGCCTGAAGGGCCACCACGACGCGATCGAGCTGATCGCCGAGCTCAAGCGCCGCGGCATCGACGCGCGCCTGCTGCTGCTGGGCGTGATCGAGGCCGGTCGCGAGGCCTACGTGGCGGAGCTGCGCGAGCTGATCAGCGCGCGCGGCATCGAGTCCCAGGTGGTGCTGACGCCGCCGCGCAACGACGTGCGCGACATCTACGCGGTGTCGGCGCTGGTGCTGCAGCTGTCCAACAAGCCCGAATCCTTCGGCCGCACCGTGGTCGAGGCGCTGTCCCTGTGCCGTCCTGTGCTGGGCTATGCCCACGGTGGCGTGGGCGAGCTGCTGGCGGAGCTGTATCCGGCCGGCCGCGTGCCGGTGGGCGACCGCGAGCGCCTGGTGGAACGTGCGGCCGAGCTGCTGCGCGTGGCGCCGCCGATTCCGATGCTGCAAAGCTACCGCCTGTCCGACATGCAGCAGGCGACGCTGGCGCTGTACGAGGAAGTGGTCGCCGGCTGACCCGCCCGTCATTCCGGCGCAGGCCGGAATCCAGTAACGGGGCGCCGCCTGAAGATGTAGACGCCACGAGCATAGCCCTGGGGCTGCCGCAACAGTCCGACTGTGACGTCACTGAATTCCGGCCTGTGCCGGAATGACGGGCAGGGTGGCGGCTCGCCTACAATGCCCCGGCTTTCCCACCGGGTTCCCGCATGCCTGTTCTCCCCGCGCTCAAGGCCGCGCTGCGCTCGCCGCTGCTGCCGTTCTGGCTGGTGATCGCGCTGCTGCCGTTCGGGCGCAGTTCGGAGCTGGGCACCTTGCTCTGCCTGCTCGGCGTGGTGCTGCTGTTCGCGCGGCATCCGCGCGCGCTGGGCGAGCATGCCGGCGCACGGCTGCTGCTGTGGCTGCTGGGGGCGTACATCGGTGCGGCGCTGCTGTCGTGCATCGGCGCGGTCGCGCCGGGCAAGAGCTGGTCGACGGTGGCGGCGCTGCTGCGCTACGTGCCGCTGGGGCTGTACGCCTGCTTCGCGATCCGCCGCCAGGGCAAGCTCGAAGCGCTGTATGCCGCGGTCGCCGTCGTGCTCGCCGTGTGGGTGCTGGATGCCTGGGTGCAGGCGCTGACCGGCTGGAGCCTGGGCGGACACGCCGAGGAGCAGCGCGTGTCCGGCATCTTCGGCGCCGGCAATCTCAAGCTAGGGCCCGCGCTGGCGGTGCTGGCGCCGTTCGCGCTGTGGGCGGCGCGCTGGCGCTGGGGCAGGACGGGGCTGCTGCTGGCCGGGCTGGCCCTGCTGGGGCCGGTGCTGCTGTCCGGCTCGCGCGCCTCGTGGCTGACCTATGCGCTGGTGCTGCTGGCATTCGCCTGGCGCGAGGCCGCATCGACCCGGCGCTTCCTGCTGCTGTGCGGCGCCGGCGCACTGGTGGCCGCGGCGGCCGGCGGGCTGGCGTGGAAGACCTCGGAACGTTTCCACGCGCGCATGGAGAAAACCATGCTCGCCCTGCAGGGCTCCAGCCAGGCGCTGGATACGGCGCTGAGCGGACGCCTGGATATCTGGCGCACCAGTTGGTGGATGTTCGAGGCGCATCCGCTCAACGGTGTCGGCGTGCGCGGCTATCGCTACGCCTACCGGCAAGTCGCGCCGGCGGACGACCACTTCGTGGCGACGGGCGAGAACTGCGGCGCGGGCGAGGGCGCCTGCCATGCGCATCAGGTGGTGCTTGAGGTGCTGAGCGAAACCGGCGTGGTCGGTCTGGCCTTGTGGCTGGCCGCCGTCGTGCTGGCCGTGCGCCGCTGGCGCGCGGTGGGGCCGGCCGCACGCGCACGTGCGTTTCCGGCCACGGTGGCGCTGGGCGTGATGCTGTTTCCGCTGAACACGCATCTGGCCTTCTATTCGGCCTGGTGGGGCCTGCTGTTCGCCTGGGTGCTGGGTTTGTGGTGCGCCAGCCTGTATGTGGTCGCGGAGGCCGGCGATGGCGCGTGAACCGCTGTCGGTGGTGGTGACCGCGTTCAACAGCGCCGCCACGCTGGACGCCTGCCTGGCCAGCGTGCGCTGGGCCGACGAGGTGGTAGTGCTGGATTCGGGTTCGACCGACGCCACGCTCGCCATCGCCGCCCACTACGGCGCGCGCATCGAGACGCAGCCCTTCGCCGGCTACAGCGCGCAGAAGCAGGCCGCGATCGAGCTGGCCCGGCACGACTGGGTGCTGCTGCTGGATTCCGACGAAGCGATGCCGCCGGGTGCCGCCGAAGCGATCCACCGCGTGCTGGAGCAGCCCGCGCATGCCGGCTATCTGCTATGGCGCCGCGAATGGATCTTCTGGCAATGGCAATCGCCGCGCAGCCGCCTCAACCACTATGTGCGCCTGTTCGACCGCCGCCGTGCGCGCATGAGCCGCCACCGCGTGCACGAGGAAGTCGAAGTGGACGGCAGCGTCGGCGTGCTGGACATAGTGATGGACCACTATGGCGAGCGCGACATCGCCGGCCGCGTGGACAAGGCCAATCGCTATTCCAGCCTGCAGGTGGCGGATCTTGCCGGCCGCCGCGCGCGCGGACTGCGCCTGCGCATGCTGACCAATGCCTGGGCCGCGTTCTTCCGCTATTACCTGCTGCGCGGGCATTACCGCTCCGGCTGGGCGGGCTTCATCGCCGCGCGCATCCACGCGTTCTATGCGTTCCTGAAGTACGCCAAGCTTTACGAGGCCACGCGGGTCGAGTCGAAGGAAACGCGCATCCCCGCGGCGGAGCGCAAGGACAGCTAGCCTTCCTTCCTCAAGCGGCGCGCTCCAGCGGCCAGGCCTCGCCGCGCAGCGCGTCGACCAGCAGCTCGCACGCCTCGCGCCGCAGTGCCTCGCGCTTGCGGAAGGCGGAGCGGTGCTTGCTTTCCACCTGCGTCTCGTCGCGCAGCGATTCCTGCGCGGGCAGCGCATAGAAGCCGTCGGCGAGCGGCTCGCCCTGGCATTCCTGCCAGAAGGCGTCGTAGTCCGCCTTGATCTTGTCCGCCTCACCGGCGAACGGATGCGCGAGATTGGCGACGCCGCGCACGCGTTCGATGCCGTACTCGCTGGCGAAGGCCAATAGCAGTGAAAACAGCAGGTTCTTCGGACGCAGGCCGTGGCATTGCTTGGTCAGTTCGCGCACCGCTTCGCGGCCGAGTTCCGCGCAGGCGCCCTGCATGCAGCCGATCAGCAGCGCGCGTCCGTCGTCGGCCACGGTGAACACGGCCGAGGACAGCACCTGGTCCTGGCTGTTGGTCAGGCACAAGGCCAGCTCGCCCTCGCGGCTGCGGCCGGTGGGGCGGCGCAGTTCGATGCGCAGTTCGCTGCCGTCCTTGAGCACGAGCGCGCCGATGCGATGGCGGCCGCGCAGGTAGACGCCGTCGGCGAGATCGTCGGGCAACCGCGCGAACACGAAGCGGAAGTGATCAGCCGCCACCGCCATGCGCGTCGCGCGGCCGAAGCGGCGGTTGATGTAGTGGTGATGCCAGCGTTCGAGCAGGCGCGGATCGTGCGCAAGGATCGCGGTGAGTCGCGGCGAGCCATACACGACGCGCAGCCATGCAGCCTGCCGCGGCGCCATGCGTGCGCAGCGCAGCAGGTATTTCAGCCCGGAGGCAATACGTTTTGGCGCGGAGCCACGCCAATCGTGTCGATGGCGTAGTGAGCGCAAGAACAAACGAATAGACATGGCGCGCAAGAGTGGGGAAAAACGCGCTTGCCTTGTACTGGAATATTCTGTCTTGAGCCTGTCGCTGCTCAGTAAACTTCTGGACTACCCGGCGGGCGCGTCTTGAAGCGCTTATGCACCCACAGGTATTGCTCGGGCGCTTCGCGCACCATCTGCTCGATGCAGGCGTTGACGCGTGCGGTATCGAGTGCGGCGTCATCGCCAGGAAAACTCTCAAGCGGTGCGCCCAGGCGCAGCGCATAGCCGCCGCCGTCGGGCAGGCGCCGATGGAAGAACGGAATCACCAGCGCACCGGAGAGACGCGCCAGATGATGCGTCGCCGTGATGGTTGCCGCCGGCACGCCGAAGAACGGCACGAACACGTTGTCCTTGCTGCGCATGTCCTGGTCCGGCGCATACCACAGCGTGCCGCCGTTGCGCAGGTACTTCACCGTGCCGCGGATATCGTCCTTGTCGAACATCGCGCCGGCATAGTCCAGGCGCGCGCGCAGCACGGCCCACTCGAACACCGCCGAATCCATGCGCCGGTACATGCCGGCGATGCGGATGTGCCGCGAGACCAGCCGCGCGCACAGTTCCAGGTGCGAGAAATGGCCGCCGGCCAGCAGCACGCCCTTGCCCTGCGCGCGCGCCGCCTCGAGATGCTCGAGGCCTTCCAGGGTCACCGGCACGCGCTCGATCGCGCGCTCACTGCCCATCCAGCCGAGCGCGAACTCCATCATCATCAGGCCGATGTCGCGCAGGTGCGCGTCGACCAGCGCGGCCCGCTCCGGTGCGGACAGCTCGGGGAAGCACAGCGCGATGTTCACTTCGGCGATATGCCGCCGGCGCGAAGGGAAATGCTGGATCAGCACACCGAGCCCGCGGCCCACGGCCAGCAGCGCGCGGCGCGGCAGCCGCGCGACCAGTTTCAGCACGCCGACGCCTAGCCACGCCGGCCACTGGACCGGCGAGAGCAGCTTGGCATCGAAGGAGGGACGGGGAGTACCGGGCATGAGGCCGGCGATTGTAGCAAGAGCGCGGCCCGCGGCCGGAGCCGCGACTGCCCCGCACGGGATCACTGGCTATACTGCCGCGCCTGCCCTCCCGAGCCCCGCCGTTGCGCTATCTCTATACCCTCGCGATGTACCTGGTGACGCCGATCATCGTGATGCGGCTGCTGGCGCGCGGCGTGCGCTATCGCGACTACCACCGACGCTGGCGCGAACGCTTCGGCTTCTACCAGGGGCCGACCCTGCGCGGCAGCATCTGGGTGCATGCGGTGTCGGTGGGCGAGGTGAACGCGGCCGAGCCGCTGATCAAGGCGCTGCGCGAGGCCTACGTCAACGCGCCGCTGGTGGTGACCACGGTGACGCCGACCGGCTCCGAGCGCGTGCGCCAGCTGTTCGGCGACAGCGTGTACCACGTATACCTGCCGTACGACCTGCCGTTCGCGGTGTCGCGCTTCATGCAGCAGGTGCGGCAGCGGCTGGCGATCATCGTCGAAACGGAGATCTGGCCGAACCTCTATTTCGCCTGCAAGAAGCGCGGCATCCCGCTGATGATCGTCAACGCGCGCCTGTCCGAGCGCTCGCTGCGCGGCTACCGGCCGCTGCAGGGGCTGGTGCGTTCGGCGCTGGGCTGCGTGCGCCAGATCGCGGCGCAGTCGCGCACCGACGCGGCGCGCTATCGGCTGCTGGGCGTGGAGCCGGCGCGCATCGTGGTCAGCGGCAACCTGAAATTCGACATGCCGGTGCCGTACGCCGCGGTGCAGGCCGGCGAGGAGCTGCGGCGGAAGTGGGGCCACCTGCGGCCGGTGTGGATCGCCGGCAGCACGCACGAGGGCGAGGAGCTGCCGGTGCTCGAGGCGCACCTGCAGGTGCTCAAGCGGCTGCCGGATGCGCTGCTGCTGATCGCGCCGCGCCACCCCGAGCGCTTCAGGCTGGTGGAAAGCTCGGTGCGCAGCCTCGGCTTCAGCATGGCCACGCGCAGCGCCGACCGCGTGCCCTCGGCCGCGCACCAGGTGTTCGTCATCGATGCCATGGGCGAATTGATGCAGTTCTACGCCGCGGCCGACCTGGCCTTCGTCGGCGGCAGCCTGGTGCCGATCGGCGGGCACAATGTGCTGGAACCGGCGGCGCTGTCGCGGCCGGTGCTGGTGGGTCCGCACACCTTCAATTTCGAAGAAATCACCCTGACCCTGATCGGCGAAGGCGCCGCCGTGCGCCTGGCCGATGCCAGCGAGCTGGGCACCGCCGTGCTGCAGCTGCTGCGCGACGCGGAGCGACGCAAGTCGATGGGCATGCATGCGCGAGTGGTGTTCGACAGCGAGCGCGGCGCGGTGCAGCGCGTGATGGAGCTGATCGACAAGCAGCTGCAGGAATGAGCTGGCCGACATCGGGACGATAAAAAAGGCCGGGCATTGCCCGGCCTTTTCGTTTGCCGCTGCGCGCTGCGCTTACTGCAGCAGCGAGTTCACCGCTTCCAGGTCGGGCATATCGATGGTGCCGGCGGCCTGCTTCAGCTGCAGCTTGTTGAGGATGAAGGTGTGGCGGGCCTGCGAGTAGCTGCTCTGCGCCTGAGTCAGGGTCTGGATCGCGTTGAGCACGTTCAGCATGGTCTGCGTGCCTACGTCGAAGCCGGCGCGAGTGGCTTCCAGCGCCTTCTGGCCGGATTCCACCGAGGCGCGGTTCGCTTGCACCTGCAGGATGCCGGCGCCGACCGAGCGGTAATAGTTGAGCGTGTCGCGCGAGACCTGGCGACGGGTGGATTCGAGCGAATCCTGCGCCGAGTCGCGGTCGTAGATCGACTGGCGCACGCGCGACTGCGTGCCGCCGCCGGCGAAGATCGGCACCGACAGGGTGAGGCCGGCGGTGGTGCCGTAGCGGCCGTTGCCGGGGATGCCCACGCCGCCGTTCTCAGTCCAGGCGGTGGTCTCGCCGCGGGTCACGGTGGCGTTGATGGTCGGCAGGTGGCCGGCGCGCGCGGCGCTGATGTTGTGCTCGGCCGCTTCCACAGTGTACTGCTGCGAGAGCACGTTCGGGTTGTGCTTGAGCGCTTCATCCACCCAGGTGTTCGGATCGGCCGGCGAGGGCGCGTCCATCGGCAGGTCGTCGCGCAGCTTCTTCAGCTCGCCGACCGGCTGGCCGGTGATCTGGCGCAGCGCTTCCTTGGAGTCGTTGAGCGTGTTCTCGGCGGCGATGGTCTGCGCCTTGGCCAGCTCGTAGTACGACTTGGCCTGGTACACGTCGGTGATCGCGGCCAGGCCGACCTTGAAGCGCTGGTCCGCCTGCTCGTACGACTGGCGGTAGGCTTCTTCGTTGGCCTTGTTGAAGGTCAGCGAATCCTGCGCGGTGAGCACGCCGAAATAGGCCTGGGTCACGCGCACGTAGAGGTTCTGCAGCGCGGCCTGGTACAGCTGGTCCTGCGCGTCGGACTGCGAGCGGGCGGTCTTCAGGCCGGCCCACTTGCTCAGGTCCAGCACGCTCTGGCTCAGCGTGGCGCTCTCCGTGCGGGCACGCGAATGGCCGCCGGCGATGTCCTGGCTGTTGTTGCCGCTGTACTGGTTGAAGGTCAACCCGGCGTTCAACTGCGGCAGCAGCAGCGCGCGTGCCTGCGTCACTCCCTCACCGGTGGACAGGCGGGTCGCATCGGACTGCGCCAGCACCGGATCGTTAGCGCGGGCTTCTCGGTATGCATCCAGCAAATCCTCGCTGTGGCCGGACAACGGAAGCGCCGTCAGGGCCAGGGCGAGGGTCAGAAGCTTCAAACGCATGGGTTGCCTCGTGGGGAATGGAAGTCTGAAAAATGGTGGAGTCAGAATACGAATTTGCGTGGCGGCTCGGCATGCACGAGGTAGGGCAGGTCGGTCTCGAGGATGCTCTCCTCGCGATAGCGGCCTTCACCCTCGTGGGTCAGCAGCACCATCTGCTGCACCGGCGACTCGCCGCGCACCGCCAGCAAGCGGCCGCCCGGCTTGAGCCAGCCGAGGAAACGCTGGGGAATCTCATACACCGCGCCGGTTACCACCAATGCATCGAACTGACCGGCCGGCTGCCAGGCGTTGACCGCCTCGCCGGTGGCCAGCGTCACGTTGTCGATGCCGGCCTGCGCCAGGCGCTGCGTGGCGGCGGCGATGAAGTCGGCATGGATGTCCACGCTGGTGACGTGGGCGGACAGGCTGGCCAGGCAGGCGGTGAGGTAGCCCGAGCCCGTGCCGATCTCCAGCACCTGCTCGTCTTCCTTCAGCTCCAGCGCCTGCAGCACGCGACCTTCGATCACCGGCTTCAGCATCGTTTCGCCGTGGCCGAGCGGCAGGCCGACGTCGGCGTAGGCGAGGGCGCGATGTTCCGGGGCGACGAACTGGTCGCGGTGCAGGCGGCCGAGCACGTCGAGCACGCGCGCGTCCAGCACCTCCCAGGGGCGCACCTGGTTTTCCACCATGTTCTGTCGCGCCTGTTCGAAGTTCATCGCCATGGTCAGCCTGAGTCCCGTGCAAAAGTCGAAAAAAGGTCAGAAAGGATAAGCGCTTAGACCAGTCTCGACAATGTTCAAAAGCCTGGAGCCTGCCTGCTTCCCCACGAAGTGCCGGAAGTCACCGCGACGAACTGACGGAAGTCATGCGCAGCGCGCTGTCCGCGGACACTTACGCCGTCAGGCGATGGTTATCCGCCCGCTTGGCGGCGATGTCCACCGGCAGGCGCGCGAAGACATCTTCCGCGGCCTGGCCGAGCGCCGCGTCGAGCAGGCGGATGCGCGGCAGCAGGGCCGGTTGCCGCCGGCTTTCCGCCGCCACCGCCAACCAGGCGAGCCAGCGTGCCATGCGATGGCGCTCGGTCGCATTCAATGCGGCCAATGCCACGCGCACGGCGAAAGCGCGGCGTCGCGCGAGTGCCTGCCCCTGTTCCAGCCAGGCGGCAAGAATGCGCTGGGCGTGGCGATAAGGGCCGCTGAGAGTGAGTTCTGCGATAGTAGAGGTCATGGGGTCGGCCGTTCAGGACGGCGGTGGAAAATAAGTAAACCGGCGCGTATACTAAACCCCGGTTATCTCTTTGTGAAGGTGTAAAACGGCATGAACACGATCGCGCAGACCAAGCCCCAGGGTCCTGGCCGCCCGAAGGACATGGAAAAGCGCGCCGCGATTCTGGAGGCCGCCAAGAGCCTGTTCGTGCGCAACGCCTTCGCCGGCACCAGCATGGACGCCGTCGCCGCCGAGGCGGGCGTGTCCAAGCTCACCGTCTACAGCCACTTCGGCGACAAGGACAACCTGTTCCGCGAGGTCATCCGCGCGCACATCCAGGACCTGCTGCCGGAAGACACCTACCAGTACGACTCGAGCGTCGGCATCAGCGAATTGCTGATGCGCGTGGCCATGACCCACGCCCATATCGACTGCGACCCGAAGAACGTCGGCACCTTCCGCGCCATCCTCAGCGACTGCCGCCAGGGCAATCCCCGCTACGGCAAGCTGCTGTGGGAGGAAGGCCCCACCCGCACGCACAAGCTGATGGAACGCCTGCTCCAACAGGCGGTTGACGACGGCAGGCTGGAGATCGAGAACGTCGCCCAGGCCAGCGTGCAGTTCCTGGCCCTGATCAAGGGCGACCTCGTGCTGCGCCGCATGTTCGGCTGCGACGGCTGCCAGGACGCCTTCGCCAGCGAGGTGGAAGCGAACGCCCGCGCCGGCGTGTCGACCTTCCTGCGCGCCTACCTGCCGCGCTGATCCATCCTCCCGCCTTCACGCCGCGTACTCGCCCGTATCCGGCGATTCGTGCTTGAATATCAGCCTTCTGGAAGCGGGGGTGCCGGCGTCGGTCGGCTGAGAGAGTCCCTTCGAACCTGATCCGGTTAGCACCGGTGTAGGGAGCTTCGCCGCACGATCCATCGTTGTTCGTGTGTCCGGCGCCGCCGCTTCGTGTTCCCCCGCCTCACGAAGGACGTCACGCCGATGAATGCCCAGCCCAACGATCTCGCGCGCGCCGCGCAGGAACTCTCCGAGGCCGTCACCCGGCCGATTCCCGGTTCGCGGAAGATCTACGTGCAGGGCAGCCGCGCCGACCTGCGCGTGCCGCTGCGCGAAATCTGCCAGGCAAAGACGCCCACCCTGTTCGGCGGCGAAGACAATCCGCCGGTCACCGTCTACGACACCTCCGGCCCGTATACCGACCCGGGCTACCAGGTCGACCTCGCCGCCGGCCTGCCGGCACTGCGCGCGGCGTGGATCGAAGAGCGCGGCGACGTCGAGCGCCTGACCGGCCTGAGCTCCGACTTCGGCCGCCAGCGCGCCGACGACGCCAGGCTCGACCCGATCCGCTTCCGCCACCACCTGCGCCAGCCGCTGCGCGCCAAGGCCGGCGCCAATGTCACGCAGATGCACTACGCGCGCCGCGGCATCGTCACGCCGGAGATGGAATACATCGCCATCCGCGAGAACCAGAAGCTGGACGCCCTGGCCGAGAGCGCGCTGCGCCACCAGCATCCGGGCCAGTCCTTCGGCGCCTCGCTGCCGCGCCTGATCACGCCGGAATTCGTGCGCGACGAAGTGGCCCGCGGCCGCGCCATCATCCCGGCCAACATCAATCACCCGGAAAGCGAGCCGATGATCATCGGCCGCAACTTCCTCACCAAGATCAACGCCAACATCGGCAACAGCGCGGTGTCCTCGGGCATCGCCGAGGAAGTGGAAAAGCTGGTGTGGTCGATCCGCTGGGGCGGCGACACGGTGATGGACCTCAGCACCGGCAAGAACATCCACGAAACCCGCGAGTGGATCATCCGCAACTCGCCCGTGCCGATCGGCACCGTGCCGATCTACCAGGCGCTGGAGAAGGTCGGCGGCGTCGCCGAGGAGCTGACCTGGGAGCTGTTCCGCGACACCCTGGTCGAGCAGGCCGAGCAGGGCGTTGACTACTTCACCATCCACGCCGGCGTGCTGCTGCGCTTCGTGCCGCTGACGGCCAGGCGCGTCACCGGCATCGTCTCGCGCGGCGGCTCGATCATGGCCAAGTGGTGCCTGGCGCATCACAAGGAGAATTTCCTCTACACGCACTTCGAGGAAATCTGCGAAATCATGAAGGCCTACGACGTGTCTTTCAGCCTCGGCGACGGCCTGCGCCCGGGCTGCGTGGCCGACGCCAACGACGCCGCGCAGTTCGGCGAGCTGGACACGCTGGGCGAGCTGACCCAGATCGCCTGGAAGCACGACGTGCAGACCATGATCGAAGGCCCCGGCCACGTGCCGATGCAGCTGATCAAGGAAAACATGGAGCGCCAGCTGGAGAAGTGCCACGAGGCGCCGTTCTACACGCTGGGGCCGCTGACCACCGACATCGCGCCGGGCTACGACCACATCACCTCGGCGATCGGCGCGGCGATGATTGGCTGGTTCGGCACCGCCATGCTCTGCTACGTCACGCCGAAGGAGCACTTAGGTCTCCCGAACAAGCAGGACGTGCGCGACGGCATCATCGCCTACAAGATCGCCGCGCACGCGGCGGACCTGGCCAAGGGCCATCCCGGCGCGCAGGTGCGCGACAATGCGCTGTCCAAGGCGCGCTTCGAGTTCCGCTGGGACGACCAGTTCAACCTCGGCCTGGATCCGGAGAAGGCCAAGGAATTCCACGACGAGACGCTGCCGAAGGACGCGCACAAGTCCGCACACTTCTGCTCGATGTGCGGCCCCAAATTCTGCTCGATGAAGATCACCCAGGACGTGCGCGACTACGCCGCCGAGCACGGCGTGGACGAGACGTCCGCGCTGGACGAAGGCATGGCCGAGAAGGCCGCCGAGTTCCGCGAGCAGGGTTCGGAGGTCTACCACCGGGCCTGAGCCTCCAGGCCGATGCCCGATCGAAGCCGCGCGTCCCGTGACGCGCGGCTTTTTTCTACCGCTGTGCGCTGTCTCGCCACGTCATCCCGCGCTACCTTTAGCGCGTTCACGCCCCGACCGGAGCCCGAGGAATTCCACCGATGCAAGCGACGGACCCGACCGCCAGGCCGAACCACGCCGTCTTGCGCGTGGCGCTCGTGGCCATGGCGCTGCCCCTGCTGATCGCCTGCATCGCCCTGTGGTGGTGGGACCGCGAACCGAACCTGGTCAACCCCTCGACGCCGCCGCGTACCGAGCAGGTAGCGATGAAGCGGCCGATGACGCCGGGCGCGGCCACCACCATCAGCGTGATCCGCGCGGTGCAGGGCCTGGCCGGCCGGCATGCGCATCCGCTGCGCGGCCACCATCATCCGCAGGGCGCGGACATGGAGGACACGCCCGGCTGGGAGCGCGGTTCGCTGATGGCCTCGCGCGACCTGCTGCACGCGTTGCGCCAGGACTTCGCGCGGCCGAAGGCGCCGCTGGTCGAGGACAAGGACCTGGCCGCCGCCGATGCCCTGCTGGCTGGCCGCGTCGGCCGGCTGCCGCTGCGCAGCGCCGAGAGCCAGTACCGCAAGGCGGCCGATCATCTGCTCGATTACCTGGACCGCCTGACCGACGACGATCCGGACAATGCGCATTTCTATCTCAGCGCCGAAGCCCTGGCCGACTACCTGGAAGTGGTCAGCGACCGCCTCGACACGCTGCAGGAACACCTGGCCGCCGGCATGATGCCGCCGCATCCGGGCGAGTTCGCCCCGCCGCGCTGGCCCATCGTCGCCTCCGCCCTGGCGCTGCGCCGTGGCGGCCTGCCGTGGCGGCGCGCCGACGAGTCGCTGTACGAGACGCGCGGCTACACCGCCACCCTGCTGGCCCAGATGAAGGCGTTCCAGCACGACTTCGGCCCAGCGCTCAAGAGCGACCAGGCCAAGGCCGACCTGCGCGAAGCCATCCAGCAGCTGGAGGCGCTGCAGTCCGGGCCGGGCAATCCGCTGGGGCTGGACGGTGCGCCGATGGTGCGCCTGCCGGGACACGCGCTGGCGCTGGCGGACGCGGTCGAGCGTATCGACGATGCGGTGTTCGACCTGTGCGAAGAGCTGCGCAAGGGCTGACGCAGCAACATCCGACGTAGGTTGGGTGAGCCGCAGGCGAACCCCAACAATGCGACCACGTGCGAGGCCTGTTGGGGTTCGCCTGCGGCTCACCCCAACCTACGCCGACGGTGTCATCGCCTCGGCGACGTAGTCCAGGAAGCAGCGGATCCGCGACGCCAACGGCGTGTTGCGGTAGTACACCGCGTTGATCGGCTGGCGCACGTCCAGCGTGTCGCGCGCCAGCACCTGCACCAGCCGTCCGTCCGCCTGGTCCTGGGCGGTGAGGTAGTCGGCCAGGCAGGCGATGCCGTCGCCGGCCAGTGCGAGCTGGCGCAGAGTCTCGCCGCTGGAGGCGAGCAGGGTGGGCACGATGCGCAGCGCATCGCCCTGGGCATGGCGCAGCGGCCAGTCGTTCAAGGTTTCGGTGAAGGTGAAGCCGAGCAGGCTGTGCCGGGACAGGTCGCGCACGTGGCGCGGCTGGCCGCGCTGCTTCAGATAGGCCGGACTGGCCAGTACGCGCAGTCGGCTCAGGCCTAGCGGGCGGGCATGCAGGGTGGAGTCGCGCAGCGTGCCGATGCGGATCGCCACATCGGTGCGTTGTTCCAGCAGGTCGACGATCTGGTCGCTGGTGTTGAGTTCCAGCTCGATCTCCGGAAAACGTGCGCGGAAGCCGCCGACCAGCGGCACGATCACATGCAGCATGAAGGGAGCGGCGGCGTTCACGCGCAGCCGTCCGGCCGGCTTCTGCCGGCGCGCGGTCATCTCGTCCTCGGCGTCTTCCACCGAGCCCACGATCTGCCGCGCGCGATCCAGGAAGAAGCGGCCTTCCTCGGTCAGTTCCAGCCGCCGCGTGGTGCGGCGGAGCAGGGTGGTGTCGAGCTTGCCCTCCAGCCGGCTGAGTGCGCGGCTGATGCCGGAGACGGTCTGGCCCAGCTGCTCGGCGGCGGCCGTGATGGAGCCTGTATCCACCACGGTCACGAAGGTCTGCAATTCGTCCAGGCTGGTCTTCATTGTTGCTTCCGGAGCAAGACTCTTTCGCTGTTTAGCAGGTTCTTATGAAAGAGTCGCGTGCCCACGCCAGCCCGGTACCGTCCGGGCCTTGGCTTGTTACTTACCCCACCACGCGCGGCGACAACAGGGCTTCCTGTCCGATCCTGCGCAGGAAATCCACGCGAATGCGATCCGCCACCGCCGCCACCACCGCCGCGCCGTCATCCGCCGGATCCACATGCACGCGGAACGGCCGCTTGCCGAACGGCAGGTTGACGATATCGACCATCGCGTCCGCCACGGTCGCGACATCCGCATCCGCCGGCTCGCACGCGGCCAGGCCGCGCAGGATCTCCTCTTCGAAACCTCGGTACGGACCTTCGGTGTATTGCGCCGCGCGCGCCTTGTCCGCCGGCGTGCCGGAATGGGCGAAGTGGTTGGTGCCCTTGGTGAAGGCGCCGGGCACCATGATCGAGGTCTCGATGCCCCAGCGCGCCAGCTCGCCCGCATAGCTCACCGCCACCGAATCCATCGCCGCCTTGGCCGCGAAGTAGGGCGCGAGGTATGGCGGCGTGCCGCCGCGCGTGCTGCTGCTGGAGACCCACAGCAGCAGGCCCTGGCCCTGCTTGCGCAGCTGCGGCAGCGCGGCGCGGTTCACCCGCTGCGTGCCCAGCACATTCACGTCGTAAAGCTGGGCGAACTGTTCCGGCGTGAACGCTTCGGCCGGCCCGAACACCATGTGGCCGGCGTTGTGCACCACTACGTCGAGGCGGCCATGCGCGGCGACGATCTGCGCGATCGCCGCATCGGCGGAGTCTTGCGACTGGACGTCCAGTTCGACGGTGCGCAAGTCCACGCCGTGCTCGTTCGCATAGGTATTCACCGCGTCGACCTGCGGCGCATTGCGGCCCTGCGTATCGCGCATGCTGGCGTAGACGGTGTGGCCGGCGCGGGCCATGGCGCGGGCGGCGAGGGCGCCGAAACCGCTGGAGGCGCCGGTGATCAGGATGATCTGCTGCATGGGTTTTTCCTCGAATTCTGGAGTGGGTTCAGACCATGCCGCCGTTCACGCGCAGCACCTGCGCGTTGACCCAGGCGCCATCGGGACCGGCCAGGAAGGCCACGGCGTGGGCGATGTCGTCCGGCGTGCCCAGGCGCTCCATCGGCGCGAGGTTGGCGATCTGCGCGATCTGCTGCTCGCTCTTGCCCTGGTAGAACAGCTCGGTGCCGACCGGGCCGGGGGCGATCGCGTTGACCGCGACGTTGCGGCCGCGCAGCTCGTTGGCCAGCACGTGCACCAGCCCTTCCACGCCGGCCTTGGAGGCGATGTACGGGCCGTAGGTGGGGAAAGCCTTGCCGATCACGCTGGTGGACAGCGCGATGATGCGGCCGCCCGCGGGCACCCGCTGCGCCGCCTCGCCCAGCACCACGAAGGCGCCGCGCAGGTTGGTGCGGATCATGCGGTCGAACTGGGCCAGGTCGCCGCCGGCGATCGGCAGGTTGCTCATGATGCCGGCGCTGTGCACGACCACGTCGACCGCACCGGTCAGTTGCGCGGCCGCCTCGAACACGCGGCGCATGTCTTCCGGCTCGGCCACGTCGCCCTGCATGGCGGCGGCGCGGCCGCCTGCCTGTTCGATCTCGCGCACTACCTTGTCGGCGGTGGCGGGGTTGCCGGCGTAGTGCACGGCGACGGCAAAGCCGTCCGCGGCGAGGCGCAAGGCGATCGAGCGGCCGATGCCGCCCGAGGCGCCGGTGACCAGGGCTGTCTTCTGCTGCTGACTCATGGGGATGCTCTCCTAGGGGTGGTTGGCGGCCCGCGACCGGGCCGGAGGTTTGGCGTGGGAGCATTCTTTTGTTTTGCCGGGCGCCGATAAATCGCCAGGAACTGGCATATCTATTCATTCCTGTTGAATAATCGGCGGCATGGATCGCCTGGACGCCATGCGCCTGTTCACCCGCATCGTCGAGCTCGGCAGCTTCTCCCGCGCCGCCGACGAGCGTGGCCTGCCGCGCGCGACGGCGACCTACGCCATCAAGGAGCTGGAGGCCCGGCTGGGCACGCGCCTGCTCGAACGCACCACCCGGCAGGTGCGCCCGACGTTGGACGGGCATGCCTACTACGAGCGCTGCGTGCACCTGCTGGCCGAGCTGGAAGATGCCGAATCCGCGCTCGGCCATACCGCCGCCAACCCGCGTGGCACCCTGCGCCTGGACCTGCATGGCGCACATGCCACGCATATCGTGCTGCCGCGGATCAACGAATTCCGCGCGCGCTATCCGCACATGGAATTGAAGATCAGCAGCGGCGACCGGCTGGTCGACCTGGTGCGTGAAGGCATCGACTGCGTGATCCGCGCAGGCACGCCGAAGGATTCCAGCCTGGTCGCGCGGCGGCTGGCGGTGATGCCGGAGGCGATCTGCGCCAGTGCGGACTATCTGGCTCGCCACGGTGTGCCGTCGCATCCGGACGATCTGCTGCGTCACCAGGCCGTGGGTTTCTTCGCCAGCGGTCGCGACAGCACCTATCCGTTCGAGCTGGTGGTGGACGGGCAGCCCCGCGAATATCAGCTGGCCGGCTGGCTGTCGGTCAACGACGCCTCCAGCTACCTGGTCGCCGCGCAGCAGGGCTGCGGCCTGATCCAGCTGCCGCGCTATCGCGTGCAGGAGCACCTGGACGACGGCAGCCTGGTCGAGGTGCTTGCCTCGTGGCATTCGCCGGGATTGCCGGTGTCGGCGATGTATCCGTATCACCGGCAGTTGTCGCCGCGCGTGCGGGTATTCGTCGACTGGGCGGCGATGCTGTATCGCGAGAAGTTCGGGGAGCCCGGCTGATGTCCCGCGTGCTGCTTGAATGGATCGCCGGCATCGAAGGCGATGCTTCGTTGCGCGAACCGATGCGGCTGCGCGAACGGCTCGTGGCGCTGGATCGGCTGGAGCTGCATGCGCAGAGCAGTGGCGATGCGGATCTGCTGGCGCGCGCAGAAGTGTTACGCGCAGATCTCGAAGAGATCAATCGCAGGCTTTACGCGGCGCTTCGTCAGAGTATTCGCGAAGGACAGAACGCGTTTGCGCCTTGGATCGATGCGCTGGAGGTCAGGCCCGAAGGCGACGGCTACGATTACCGCGACGACCTGGTCAGCGGCGTGCTCGCGCTCGACGAGCCGGATGACGTCGCCCCCCTGCCGCCGGAGATGGTGTTCTATCAACCCACGCCGGCGCGGCATATCTTCGAACTGATTCGCCGTGCGGCGCTGGGCGAGCGCGATGTCGTGATGGATCTCGGCTCGGGCCTGGGCATCGTGCCCATGCTGGTTGCGACGACGACTGCGGCGCGCGCCGTTGGTGTCGAGCGCGAAGCGGCTTATGTGCATACGGCGCGGCGTTGCGCGCAAAACCTGGGCGTCGTCCGCGCATCGTTCGAATGCCGCGATGCGCGCGAAGCCGACTTTTCGGCGGCGACGCTGTTCTATCTCTATACGCCGTTCACCGGCGAGGTGATGCGGGCCGTATTGGATGCGATCCGGCGTGAGGCCTCGCGCCGTCCGTTGCGCATGGCCACCTTCGGGCCATGCACCAAGATGATCGCTGCCGAATCGTGGCTGTGCGCAGAGGGCGAGGTCGACATGGAAAGCCTGGCGCTGTTCCGGGCAGGCTAAGCGCTACAACCACCGTCATTCCGGCGCAGGCCGGAATCCAGTGACGTCATGGCTCGATTGTCGCGATATCGCACATTTGCTTTTTTGTTCTGCGCTGACGCGACAACCGGGCGCTCCCGCTACTGGATTCCGGCCTGCGCCGGAATGACGGTGGTGGGCGCTTCCGCAGGCCGCTATAGGCGTACTCCTCGCCCATGTGTGCCAGAAGTACCAAGGCAGGCGACAGCTCCAGCGCATACCATCGCTCGATTCCAGGGAGCCATCGGTGCCATGCCATGAAGCGTCCGTTGTTCGCCTTGTTCGCGGTGCTGATGCCGGTCTGCGCATCGGCGAAGGAAGCGCCATCGACGGTTCATCCCTGGACGCCCGTCGGCATCTCCAGCGAGCTGTTCGAATCGCATCCCGCTTTCGACCCGCGCACCGGCGATCTTTACTTCGTCCGCAGCTCCAAGGCGTTCAAGGGCTGGCGCATCCTCATCTCGCATTGCGACGGCAAGCAGTGGTCCGCGCCGGTATCCGCGCCCTTCGCGGCGCCGGGGGCGGAGGCCGATCCCTGGTTCACGCCGGACGGGCGCAGCATTTACTTCATCTCGACCCGCGCCACCGGCAGCATGAAGAGCAAGGACCTGGATATCTGGCGCGCGGATCGCGCCGCCGACGGCGGCTGGCAGGCGCCGGTGCGCTTGCCGGAGCCGGTGAATTCCGGCGAAGCCGAGTGGTTCCCGCGGCTGGCGCCGGACGGCTGGCTGTACTTCGGTTCGAACCGTGCCGGCGGCCTGGGCAAGAACGACATCTGGCGCGCGAAGGAAACCAGTCCCGGCCACTGGACCGTGGAGAACGCCGGCCCCGCCATCAACAGCGCGGGTGACGAATACGAACCGCTGCCGTCACCCGACGGCAAGCGCCTGATCGTGATGGCCGACGGCGGCCTGTACGAGTCGCACTGGGATGGCCGCCAATGGACGCAGAAAACAAAGCTCGGCCCGGAAGTGAACGTCAACGGCAGCGAGATCGGCGCGCTGTTCTCGCCCAGCGGCAAGTCGCTGCTGTTTGCGCGCGACACCGGTGAGCCGAAGTCCGGCGAATTCTTCGTGTGGCAAGCGGACGGTGCGGAAGCCTGGCCGCCGATGTGCGGCCAGGCGTCGATGTCCGGCGCAGCGCGCCGGTGAAGCCTCAGGGCGTCGCGGGACGCCGGCCCAGCGTCTGGCTGGCGAGGTGGGTCTCGCGCAGGCGCCGCGCATGCGCGGCCAGCAGATCGCCGCGCGTGATGATGCCGACCATGCGATGGCCGCCGTCCGCGCCCAGCACGATCAATCGACCCACGTTCGCTTCGACCATGTGGTCGGCCGCTTCGCGCAGGCTGTGGTCTTCGCGCACCGCCAGGGCAGGGCGCTTGACCAGCTCGCCCACCGTGCGGTCGCCGGCTATCTGACGATCGAGCAGGTCGCGGCGCGTGACCACGCCGCGCAGGGCGCCTTGCGCGTCCACCACCGGGAAGCCCTGGTGCTGCGCGATGGCGCCGCCGACTTCCAGCCAGGCGCGCGTCGCCTCCAATGTCTGCCCGGCCGGCAGTGTCACCACCTCGCGCGCGCAGGCGTCGCGCACCAGGATGCGGTCGAGATAGTCGGCCGCGTAGTCCGACGGCACGCGCACGCCGCGGCGGGCGATCTTCTCGGTCATGATGGTGTTGCGCATCAGCAGGCCGGAGATCAGATAGGCAGCCGCGCAACCGATCAGCAGCGGCAGCAGGCCGTGCGGCTCCTGGGTGGTTTCGAAGGCGAACACCACCGAGGTGAGGAAGGCGCGCGAGGCGCCGGCGAAGATTGCCGCCATGCACACCAGCGCCGCCATGCGCGGATCCACGTGCAGCCAGGGCAGGTAGAGCACCGCCAGCGTGCCGAACACGCCGCCCAGCGCGCCGCCGATGGTGAACAGCGGCGCCAGCGTGCCGCCGGAGGTGCCGCTGCCCAGCGAGATCGACCACGACACCAGCTTCAGCAGGCACAGCGCCAGCATCGCGCCCAGGCCGAGCTGTCCGCCCAGCACCGCGCTGATATTGGTGTAGCCGACGCCGAGCGTGGCCGGCAGGAAGTAACCGACGATGCCGGTGACCACGGCGCCGAGCGCCGGCCACCACATCCAGTGGATCGGCAGCTTCTCGAAGCCGTCCTCGATCGCATAGACCAGACGCGTGATGCCGACGCTGAGCGCGCCGATGATCAGGCCGAGCACCAGGTAGGCCAGCAGCGCCGGCAGGTCGGGCGCGGCCAGCGCGGGCATGGCGAACATCGCTGCGCTGCCTTCCAGCGCGAAGCGCACGCCGGTACCCACCGCGGCGCCCAGCGCCACCGGGATCAGCGAACGCGCGCGGCGCTCGAACAACAGCAGCTCCAGCGCCAGCAGCACCGCCGACACCGGCGCGTTAAACACCGCCGCCATGCCGGCCGCGGCGCCGGCCGCCAGCAGCGTCTTGCGTTCTTCCGCGGTGACGTGCAGCAGCTGGCCGACCAGCGAGCCGAGCGCACCCCCGGTGGCGATGATCGGGCCTTCCGCGCCGAACGGGCCGCCGGTGCCGATGGCGATGGCGGAGGACACAGGCTTGAGCCAGGTGATCCGCGGCGGGATGCGGCTTTCGTTGAGCAGCACCTGCTCCATCGCCTCGGGAATGCCGTGGCCGCGGATCGCGCGCGAGCCGAAGCGCGCCATCAGGCCGACGATCAGGCCGCCGATCACGGGAATGGCGATGACCCACAGGCCGAGGTGGTTGCCCGCGGGACTGGAGAACTCGAAGCTCCAGCGCCCGTAGAAGGCCAGGTTGGTGACCAGTCCGATCAGCGCGGTCAGCGCGCGCGCCACCACGGCGACCGCCGCACCCAGCAGCATGGCCAGCGCGCCGATCCACACCACGCGGGTGCTGAGCGGCCGGAAGCGGCGTGGCATGTGGGCATCGGCCAGCGACGGATCCAGCGAAGGGGCGAGAGGAAGCGCCGCACGCGAGTGCGGTTCTTGAGGCGTTTGCATGAAGGAGAACCCAGGGAAGGCGTGCAGCCGCGCAAGGTTACGGAAAACGAGGGCGCGTAGCTGGCTGGAAAATGAACGGGGTTTTGGCCATGGTGCTTTGGACATGGGGACGCTGCACAGGTGGCGGGACTAGCCCCTCTCCCTCCGGCGACCCGAAGGTAGTCCCCGTGGGAGAGAGGGGTTGGGGTGAGGGTACGGGCGGAGCGCAAGAGTGATGCGCACCGCTCCGCCCGCACCCTCATCCGGCTGCCGCCACCTTCTCCCGGGGGGAGAAGGGTTCCACCTTGAAGATTGAGGAATGACCGTAGCGTTTGGGCGTGCCGCCACGCGGAGCCCCTCCCCCTCCGAGAGAGGGTTGGAATGAGGGGTACGAGCGGAGCGCAAGAGTGATGTGCACCGCTCCGCCCGTACCCTCATGCTGAGCGTACGATGGCGCCTCCGCCTATATGCGAGACGCCGCCCATGAAGCTCGGCCCCGTCATTCCCGTCCTGCGCATGTTCGATATCGCCAAGGCGCACGAGTTCTACCTGGGCTTCCTCGGCTTCGCGGTGGATTGGGAGCATCGGTTCGAACCGGGCACGCCGCTGTACACGCAGGTATCGCGCGGCGACTGCGCGCTGCATCTGTCGGAACACCACGGCGACGCCAGTCCCGGTGCCGTGGTGCGCATCGCGATCGACGATATCGATGCACTGCATGCCGAGCTGAGCGCGAAGAACTACCGCTACGGCCGCCCCGGCGTCGAGACCATGCCGTGGGGCCTGCGCGAGCTGGCCGCGCACGACCCGTTCGGCAATCGCCTGATCTTCTACGCCCAGCCGTAGCGCGTCAGTGTGCGGCAGCGACGGGCAGCTCGCCGGTCACCTTGCCGTTCTCGTCCAGCGTCTGCACCTTGGGCGTGCCATCCGCCGCCACCATCAGCAGCAGGCGCGGGCGGCCCTGCGCATCCATCATGCCCAGCCCGACCGTGCCGTCCTGGCCGCGGCCCATCGACATGCGCGTCTTCGGCTTGCCGCCGTGCGAGGCGTAGAACGCTTCGATGCGCCTGGTCTGTTCTTCCGGCGGCAGATTCTTGATCTGCTCCAGCAGCTGGATCAGTTCGAGGATGGGGAAGGGCGGCTGGTCGATCAGGGTGATGCGGTTGCTGTGCGCGTCGCCGTCCTGGCTGGCGTCCAGGGTCAGGGTCTGGTCCTGCTCGTAGGCGTCGAAGGACAGGTGGCCATAGCTCTGCTTGGTACCGTCGGCGCTCTTCTCGCCGCCGAAGATCAGGCCGCCGTTCTCGGTGCCTTCGTCGTTGAGGAAGATCATGCCGGCGGTCTTGCGGCTGGGATGCGGGTATTCCTTGTTCTTGATGTAGATGCCCGGCGCCTTGTCGGTATTGGAGACGACCAGGCGCAGCGTGCCGTCCGGTTCGCGTAGGTTGATGCGCTGGACGTCGAGCTGTTCGACCGAAAGTTTCTTCGGCGCATCGACGAAGCCGCTGAGCACGGTGACGGCGAATACGGTGGTGAGCACGCCGGAATAGATCGTGAGGAAACGCTGGCTGCCTGAAGTCATCGGGAAGCGCGACATCGCGGAACTCCTGGAATGAAAAGGGCGGGACCACGATGCTGTGGCCCCGCCCGACTGTGAAACGTGATGGCTGCCGTGTCAGAAGACGGCGAAGTTCTCAGAAATGGATCACCGTGCGGATCGACTTGCCCTCGTGCATCAGCTCGAACGCTTCATTGATGCGCTCCAGCGGCAAGTTGTGCGTGATGAACGGATCGAGCCGGATCTCGCCCTGCATCGCCTGCTCCACCATGCCCGGCAGCTGGGTGCGGCCCTTTACGCCGCCGAACGCGCTGCCGCGCCACACGCGGCCGGTGACCAGCTGGAAGGGACGCGTGCGGATCTCCTGGCCGGCGCCGGCCACGCCGATGATCACGCTCTCGCCCCAACCCTTGTGGCAGCACTCCAGCGCGGCACGCATCACTTCGACATTGCCGATGCATTCGAAGCTGAAGTCGACGCCGCCGTCGGTCATCTCGACGATCACTTCCTGGATCGGCCTGGCGTGATCCCGCGGATTCACGCAGTCGGTGGCGCCCATCTCGCGGGCCAGGGCGAACTTGCCCGGGTTGGTGTCGACGCCGATGATGCGCCCCGCCTTGGCCTGCACCGCGCCCTGGATCACCGCCAGGCCGATGCCGCCCAGGCCGAATACCGCCACGGTGTCGCCGGGTTTCACCTTGGCCGTGTTGTGCACGGCGCCGATGCCGGTGGTGACGCCGCAGCCGAGCAGGCAGACTTTTTCCAGCGGCGCCTGCGGATTGACTACGGCCAGCGAGATCTCCGGCACCACGGTGTATTCGCTGAAGGTGCTGGTGCCCATGTAGTGGTAGACCGGCTCGCCGTTGTAGGAAAAGCGCGTGCTGCCGTCCGGCATCAGGCCCTTGCCCTGGGTGGCGCGCACGGCCTGGCACAGGTTGGTCTTGCCGGACAGGCAGAATTTGCACTGGCGGCATTCGGCCGTGTACAGCGGAATGACGTGGTCGCCCGGCTTCACGCTGCTGACGCCTTCGCCCACCTCGACCACGATGCCGCCGCCTTCATGGCCGAGCACCGCGGGGAAGATGCCTTCCGGATCGTCGCCGGACAGCGTGAAGGCGTCGGTATGGCAGACGCCGGTGTGGGTGATGCGGACCAGCACTTCGCCCTTGCGTGGCGGTGCGACGTCGATCTCGACGATTTCCAGCGGCTTGCCCGGCCCGAAGGCGACGGCGGCGCGTGATTTCATGGACAGCTCTCCAGCAGGCGACAAGAAAGGGAACGGCGGACGCGCGGCCCGCCTACTTCAGATAAGAGCGGACCAGCTCGGTCATTTCGCGCACGCGCTCGGCGCGGCGCTGGTCGGACGGGGCGGGCGCGCCGAATTCCTCGCGGATGTGCGCCTCCATCACCTCGGCCATCAGGCCGTTGACCGCGCCGCGCACGGCGGCGATCTGCTGCATCACCGGGGCGCAGTCGGCGCCGGCTTCCAGCGCGCGCTCCAGCGCTTCGAGCTGGCCGCGGATGCGGCGCACGCGGCCGAGGACGCGCTTTTTCTCATGGGGGGAATGCGGCATGCGGGGCTCGCCGGTTTCTATACTGGGGTAGAGTATCCGAGGGCCCGGCCCGACGGTCAATGTCACCTTGCCGCAACGCCGGCTGCGTCACCATGGCGCGTTCCCGCCTGGCCCCATCCCGAGAGGTAAGCGCATGCATATCGATCTTTCCGGCAAGAACGCCCTGGTCACCGCTTCCACCGCCGGCATCGGCCTGGCCATCGCCACCGGCCTGGCCCAGGCGGGCGCCAATGTGGTGATCAACGGCCGCCATCCGGACACCGTGCAGAAGGTGGTCGAGCAGCTTCGCAAGCAATTGCATGGCGCCAACGTGGAAGGTGCCGCGGCGGACCTGTCGACGGCCGCCGGCGCCAGGGCCCTGACCGCCGCCGTGCCCGGCGTCGACATCCTGGTCAACAACGCCGGCATCTTCGGCCTGAGGCCGTTCTTCGAGATCGACGACGCGGAATGGGAGCGCTACTTCCAGACCAATGTGATGTCCGGCGTACGCATGGCGCGGCATTACATGCGCGGCATGATCGAGCGCGGCTGGGGCCGCGTGGTGTTCATCTCGTCGGAGTCCGGCCTCAACATCCCGGTGGACATGGTGCAGTACGGCTTTACCAAGACCGCGCAGTTGTCGATCGCGCGCGGCCTGGCCAAAGTGGCGGCGGGCAGCGGCGTCACCGTCAACAGCGTGCTGCCGGGGCCGACGCTCTCGGACGGTTTCAAGGACATGGTGCGCGAGCAGGCCGAGCGCGAAGGCAAGAGCTACGAGCAGATCGGCGACGAATTCGTGCGCGCCCACCGCTCCAGCTCGATCATCCAGCGCATCGCCAGCACGGAAGAGGTAGCGAACATGGTGGTGTACACCTGTTCGGCGCAGGCATCGGCGACCACGGGCGCGTCGTTGCGGGTGGATGGTGGCGTCGTCGACACGATCTAGCGACCACCTACCCCCTCTCCCCTCCGGGCGACCCGAAGGTAGTCCCCGTGGGAGAGAGGGTTGGGGTGAGGGGCCGGGCGGAGCGCAGCGTCGAATCCCGCTGAGCGGAGCTTCAACCTGCCCGGCCAAAAAAAAAGCCCCGCAGTGCGGGGCTTCTTCGTAACGCCGAGAAGACCAGAACTCAGCCCTTCTTCTCCGCCTTATACCGCTCGATACCGTTGACGATCTCCGCCTTCGCGTCCTCGGCGCCGCCCCAACCCTCAAGCTTCACCCACTTGCCCTTCTCCAGGTCCTTGTAGTGCTCGAAGAAGTGGCCGATGCGCTCCAGCCAGTGGCCGGAGACTTCCTTGATGTCCTTGATGTGCGAGTAGCCGTTGAAGATCTTGGCCACCGGCACCACCACCAGCTTCTCGTCGGCGCCGGCTTCGTCGGTCATCTTCAGCATGCCGACCGGATGGCAGCGGATCACCGAGCCCGGCACCAGCGGCAGCGGCAGGATCACCAGCGCGTCCAGCGGGTCGCCGTCGCCGCCCAGGGTGCCCGGCACGTAGCCGTAGTTGCAGGGGTAGCGCATCGGCGTGGACAGGATGCGGTCGACGAAGATCGCGCCGCTTTCCTTCTCCACCTCGTACTTGACCGGCTCGGAATCCTTGGGGATTTCGATGATGACGTTGATTTCGTTCGGCACGTCGCGGCCGGCGGAGACGAGATGCAGACCCATGGTGGTTCCTATGCGTGGAATGGCTTGGGGAAAGCTTCCAAGCATACGGCAAAGGCTGCTGCGCCGCAGCAGGCGGGGGCCGTGGATTCAGGGCTGCGTCATTGCCGCAGCGGCCTCAGCGCTGGTAGGGGCGCTCGCGCAACCACTTGGTGGCAATCCATTTTTCGCCGCGGAGCACGGGCAGGCCGGCGTGCAGCGAGCTCTGGTCGCCGGTGTCGTAGGCGAAATAGACGGCCGAACCGCGCAGCGCGGTGACGATGAGGCCGGCGGCCGGAAAGCCGGTGCCGCCGCCTTCCTCGGGCGTATTGAGGTACATCACGATGCTGGCGATGCGCTGGCCGCCGCGCGCGGTCACCGCATTGAAGCCCGGCTGGGTGGGATCGAACCAGTCGAAATGCGGTTCGTATTCCTGGCCCGGCTGGTAGTGCAGCACCTGCAGGCCTTCGCCGTGTTCCATCGGCAGATCCACCAGCCTGGCGATGCGCCGCTCGATGCGTTCGATCAGCGGCGTCTCGCCGAGGCTGAAGAACATGCCGTTGCTGGTGCGGCGTTCGTCGGTCTGGTGGCGCCCTTTGTCATCCACGGTCAGCGAACGGGCCAGGCGCGGCGAGGCCAGGGCGATCAGGTCGCCGCACTCATCATCGGTGAGCAGCCCGTCCAGCACGCGCACCACCGGACTGTCGAGGCTGGCGCTGACGCGTACCGCGTGGCCATCCGCCACGCTCGAAGGCGCCGCTGGATGGGTGGTGCGCCTGGCGCCTGCGCGCGGGATCGTCGCGTTGAGCGCGGCCAGCGGCACGCCGAGCACTTCGGACACGGCGCGATGGCATTGCTGCTGGTCGTAGCCGGCGTCCTGCATCAGCTTGACCACTTCCAGCGGCGTATGGCCGCCGCGGGCGGTGGCGAGAATCCAGTCGCGCAGTTCGGGGCGGGTCTTGTGGAAGGATTTCATGCGAATCGGCCGTCCGGGACGGTGGAGTAGGTTGGGGTGAGCGCAGCGAACCCCAACGTGGCGCCTGCCTTGCGAGGTCCGTTGGGGTTTGCCTTCGGCTCACCCCAACCTACTTCAGGTGTTCCCATAGATACGTATAGCCCAGCGCACTCATGAAGGCCGACTGCTTGTTGTCTGCCGCCGCGCCATGGCCGCCCTCGATGTTTTCATAGAAGGCCGTGTCATAGCCTAGCCCGGCCAGCTTCGCGTACATCTTGCGCGCATGCACCGGGCCGACGCGGTCGTCGCGGGTGGAGGTGGTGAACAGCACCGGCGGGTACTTCTGGCCGGCCCTGGCATTGGTATAGGGCGAGAAGGTCTTGATCCAGGCCCATTCCTCCGGCTTGTCCGGATCGCCGTACTCGGCCATCCACGAGGCGCCGGCGGACAGGTGGGTGTAGCGCTGCATGTCCAGCAATGCGACCTGGCTGACCACGGCGCCGTACAGCTGTGGATACAGCGTGAGCATGTTGCCCATCAGCAGGCCGCCGTTGCTGCCGCCCATCGCGCCCAGGTGTGCCGGCGAGGTGATGCCGCGCTTGAACAGGTCCTGCGAGACCGCGGCGAAGTCTTCGTACGCCCGCAGCCGGTTGGCCTTCAGCGCGGCCTTGTGCCAGCGCGGACCGTATTCGCCGCCGCCGCGGATATTGGCGATCACGTACACGCCGCCCTTTTCCAGCCAGGCGCGGCCCACGCCGCCGCTGTAGGCCGGCTGCAGCGAGATCTCGAAGCCGCCGTAGCCGTACTGCAGGGTGGGGTTCTTGCCGTTGGCCTGCAGATCCTTCGCGGCGATCTCGAAGTAAGGCACGCGCGTGCCGTCCTTGGACACGGCGAAATGCTGGCTGACCCGATACTTCGAGGCGTCGAAGAAGGCCGGGCTGTGCTTGATCGCGCGCGGCTCGCCCTTGTCCAGCGTGCCGGCGTACAGCGTGGTCGGCTGCAGGAAACCGGTCACCGTGAGGAAGTAATCGTCGCTGTCGTCCGCATCGATGCCGGAGGCGGCGATGGTGGAGAGTTCCGGCGCGCCGCCCAGGCTTTCGCGCTTCCACGCTCCCGCCTGCGGGGTCAGCACTTCCAGGCGGTTCACCACGTTGTCCATCACGTTGAGGATCAGGTGGTGGCGCGTCCACGAATGGGCGTCCAGCGCGGTGGTGTCGGTGGGTTCGAACAGCACCGTCAGCGGCTGCTTGCCGTCCTGGTACTTGCCGGCCATGTAGTCGTCGAACTTTGCCGCGAGCAGCGAACCGGACTTGTAGGTCCTGCCGCCCAGCGTCCAGTCGCTGCGCGGGGTGATCAGCAGCCATTCGCGCTGCACGTCGGTGCTGGCGTCGCTGGGCACGTCGATGCGGACCAGCTTGCCGTCCTTGCCGCGCAGGAAGGTCTCGCTGTCGTAGAAGGCCAGCTGGCGATGCACGAAGTCGCGCTCGAAGCCAGGCGTGTGATCGCGCTCGGCGGACACGCTCATGTCCTCGTGCCTGCCTTCATACACGGTGGCCGCGGCGGACAGCGGCGTGCCGCGCTTCCATTCCTTGACGATGCGCGGATAGCTGGACGCGGTCATCGAGCCGGGGCCGAAGTCGGTAGCCACGTACAGCGTGTCCTGGTCCTTCCAGGTGGCCTGCGTCTTGGCCTCGGGCAGCACGAAGCCGTCCTTGACGAACTGCTTCGAGGCCAGGTCGAACTCGCGCACCACGTCGGCGTCGGCGCCGCCGCGCGACAGCATCAGCAGGCAGCGCCGGTTGGCGGGCTTGAGGCAGTCGACGCCGTGCCACACCCAGTTCTCTTTCTCGGCCGCGGACAGCGCGTCGAGGTCGAGCACCGTTTCCCAGGTGGGCTGCTCGCTCGCGTAGCTCGCGGGCGAGGTGCGCCGCCACAGGCCGCGCGGGTGTTCCTTGTCGCGCCAGAAGTTGTAGTAGTGGTCGCCGATCTTGTTGACGAACGGGATGCGCGCATTGGAATCGAGCACTTCGAGGATGCGCGCGTCGAGCTGCCTGAACCCGGGCGTGTCCGCGTATTTCTTCACCGTATCGGCGTTGTGCTGGCGCACCCAGTCGAGCTGTTTCGCGCCGTCGATGTCTTCCAGCCACAGGTTGGGGTCGGGCGAGGCCGGAGCGGGAAGCGTGGCTGCGTGGGTCATGCCGGTCATGGAAAGGGCCATCAGCAGGGACAAGGAGAACTTCTTCACCGGGAGTTCCTTGGGGGACACGGTCCGGCCATTCAAGCAGTTCGCGCGAGCCCCGTCACTGGCCGAGCACCTGCACGAAGACGCTGCGGAACGACTCGATGCCTTGCCGGGCCTCGGCTTGCGCCTGGTCCGGCAGGGGATAGCTGCTGCCGACGGTGGCCTGCAAACCATGCTTTTCCAACCAGTCGCGCACGGCGTCGGCCCGTTGCGCGGCCAACTCCGGCGTGCCATGGCCGTCGGAGCTGGCGCGTCCTTCCACCAGCAGCCGGCGCGCGTTCCAGCGCTGCGTGGCCCAGTCGATCAGGCCCAGGGTGGCCAGCTGGGCCTCGCCCAGTCCGGCCGAGCCGCGCGGAAACAGCACGGGCGGCAGCGGGCGGGGTGGCGGCACGATGCGCACCTGCCAACCGGCGAGACGGGTGGCCAGGGTGTCTTCCATCTGCTTGAGCGAGCCCAGCGAGGCATCGGCGCCGGGTGCGACGGCGAGGGTAAGGCGGCGCGCCGCCGCGTCGATCTGCGAACTCAGCAGGGGCAGCGGAAAGTTCGCCGCCGCTTCGGTGGCTGCGTCGATGGCACCGGCGGCCGGCGTCATGGGATTGATGCCGGCGCTGAGCGCCGAGCGCGACAGTTCGGTACGGGTCGGGTCGGCCATGATCACCGGCGACAGATGCAGTTCCAGGCCGGCCGGAAGTGCACTTGCGAATGCCTTGCGCAGGCGCTGGTCGTCCGCGCCGTCGTAATGCTGTGCGGCGAAGGTGATCTCGACGGCTCGCTGCTCGTCGTCCAGCTGCAGGTCGAGCACGCGCACGCTCTGCGCGCTGAGCGTGGCGGTAAGGGTGTTGCGCACGGTACCGAGCAGGCGGGCCTGGCGCGCGATGTCGCCCAGCGCATGCGCCAGCGGCCAGCCCAGCGGCAGCATCACGGCAAAGCCGACCAGCATCTGCCAGGCCACCGCGGCGCGGGTGCCGCGCCCGCTGAAGCCGTACCAGGTGCAGATCAGCGTGGCGCTGAGCGCGATGGTGGCGAAGTTGGTGGCGAACAGCAGCAGCGCGCCCTGCGAGATGCGCCATTGCGCCACCGCGATCCCGAAGCCGACCGCCGCCATCGGCGGCATCAGCGCCGTAGCGATCGCCACGCCGACGATGGTGCCGCCGCGCTGGCGGACCATCGCGTAGCCGCCGGCCAGGCCGGACAGCGTGGCGGCGATCATGTCGAACAGGTTGGGCGTGGTGCGTGCGAGGATCTCCGGCGTCGGCGTGCGCAGCGGCGACAGGCGCACGATCAGGATCGCCACCAGCAGGGCCAGCCCCATGCCGGCCAGCAGCGTGCCCAGGGCGCGGAACACGCGCCGGATATCCAGCGTGGCGATGCCCAGGCCAAGACGCACGATCGGCCCCATCAGCGGCGACACCAGCATCGCGCCGATGATCACCGACACCGAGTTGCACAGCAGGCCGATGGTGGCGATGCCGGAGGCCATGGTGCACATGAAAAGGTAGCTGCCTTCGAGTTCGCCGTTGTCGTCGATGTCGGTGGCGATGGCGGTGCGGTCGACGGTGGCGGCCTGGCGTTTCAGCCAGCGGCGGATGGCGTTGAGCATGGGCATGTCTCTCGGCTTCGGGGCGTGGGCATTATGGGTTGCGGCGGCAGCGGCGCGGTCATCCAGCCGGCGTGCTCCACGCAGCCGGCTACTTCATCCCTGCGCCGTCTCACCCACTACCAGACATTTCCGGTATTTCCCTCGCGCAAAAAAAAGCCGCCGGTACAGACCGGCGGCACTCGGGGAGACCCGAAGCCTCGGCGTCGTTCCGGACGCCGGGCTCGGTTGTTGTGTAATGCCTTGGCTTAGAAGTCGTAGCGCGCGGTGATGCGGAAGTAGCGCGGGTCGGACACGTTCAGCTCACGCAGGTACAGCTGGTTCGGCGTGTTGCGTGCGCTGGTCTCGTAGCGATAGTTGTAGGCCGTGGCCACCTGGCGGTTCAGCACGTTGATCACGTCCAGCTGCAGCGTCAGGTCCTTCAGCCAGGCCGGCTGGTAGGCCACGTTGAGGTTCAGCTGGTAGGTCCACGGGGCCGAGCCGTGCGAGCCGCGGGGCGAGAAGGCGTAGTCGGACGCCGCCGGCTTGTAGCCGGTGCTGCCGGGCGCCGTGCCCGAACCGGACAGGCCGCAGAACCAGTAGGCCGCGCCGCTGTACAGGCCCTTGTCGGCCGTCGGGTAGTGGCTGGTGCAGTTCTTCGGACGGCCCGAGGCGGCGATCAGCGACGCGCCGAAACGCCATTCCTCGGTGGCCTGGAAGTAGCCGAACGCCTTGATCTGGTGCTTGCGGTTGTTCGGCAGCAGGCCGTTGGAGCCGACCATCAGCTGCGGCAGGTCCCAGTCCTGGGTGGTCGACACGTCGGCCTGGCCGCCGTTGCCGGTATCCAGGTCGGAGGCCAGCTGGCCTTCGGTGTTGCCGTAGTTGCGCGAGAACGTGTAGTCGACGCGGCCGTACCACTTGTCGGCGAACGGATGTTCCAGGAACAGGTCCAGCGCGTAGTACTTGCGCTTCAGCTCCGGCAGGCCGAGCTGCTCGCGGGTGTAGGTGACGGACTTGAAGCTGCCGTCGGCCTGTTCCTGCAGGAAGGTGTTGGTGGTGCCCGGGTTGAACAGGAAGCAGGAGCCGCCCAGCGCCGGGGCGCAGGTGTCGTCGATCGCGCTGCGCAGCTTGCGGTAGGTCAGCTTGGCGCCCCAGTTATAGGTCGGGCTGATCTGCTGCTCCAGGCCGGCGATGTACTCGTCCTGGTAATGCGACTTCAGGCCCTTGGCCGCCACAGTGCGCGGATCCGGCGCCTCGCCGCATTCCAGGTTGCTGGAGATGGCATTGGTGTTGCCGCAGGCATAGCCCTTGCTGCGATCCACCGCGACCGGGGTGAGGCCGGTCGGCGCGCCGGTCTTGGCATCGACGCCGGTGTAGGTGAAGTACTCGTTGGTGATCAGCGAGCCGGAGGCGCCGCGCACCGCGACGTTGTTCGGCATCGCCAGGTGGTAGCGACCGGCGTTGGCGAACAGCTTCAGCGAGGAATCGCCGAACACGTCCCAGGCCGCACCGATGCGCGGGGCCAGCTGGTGGCGCTGGCGGGCGTAGGGCTTGCCGTCGCCGTTGTAGTTGGAGAACTGCTCGTTGCGCAGGCCCAGCGAGAGCAGCCAGCGGTCGGTGATCTGCCAGCGGTCTTCGATGAACTGCGCCTGCTGCTCGGTCTTCACCTTCGCGTTCTGCGTGTTGTAGGCGCGCGAGACGAAGTAGCCCTGGGCACCGAGGCCGCCGGCCGAGGCGGGCGAGGCCACGCCATGGCTGGCGTCGATGCCGATGTTCGGGTCGGTCTGCCAGCCGTACACCCAGGCGTAGCCGCCGGGATAGGCCGAACCGGTGAGCGACTCGGCCGTCTGCGCGTCGTAACCGGCACGCAGGGTGTGATCGCCGAGGCGGTACTCGACGTCCAGGCGCCAGCCGTGGGTCTTGTCGTTGGCGCCCGGGATCAGCAGCGAGGACACCGCGCCCTGCTGGCAGGCGCCGTAGGTCAGGCCCGGGGCCTGCACGGTCGCCGAGGAGGAGATGTACGGACAGCTCGGGTCATAGCCGAACGGCTGCTGCAGATGTTCGAGGTTCTGCTTGCCGACCAGCGCCGACACGGTCAGGTCGTCGGTGATGTAGCTGGTGTACTTGGCGATGTACAGACGGCTGCTGTCCTTCTGGTGCACACCGCCGTTCTTGACCTCGCCGTGCGAGTAGTCGTTGTAGTTGAAGGCGTAGCGGCTGGAGTCATAGACGATGTTGTCCTGGACGCCAGTGAACTCCAGGATGTTGCTGTCAGTGATGTTCCAGTCGATCTTCGCGGTCCAGCGCGGCATCTTGTAGGTGTAGTCGTTCCAACCGGTCTTGGCGGTGGAGCTGGACGAGTTGGAGAACGACGCGACGGACGTGCCGTCCTGCTTGGTCATCTCGCCGTCGACGTAGAAGAACAGCTTGTCCTTGATCAGCGGGCCGCTGGCATAGGCGCCATAGGTGTTATAGGAGTACTGGTTCTTGTTGCGGTACCAGTACAGAGAGCCGTCGGTGTGCAGCGCGGTATTGGGGCCGTAGTAGCCGGTGTTCGGGAAGTAGTTGTTGCGCGGATTGGCGCGCAGCGCTTCCGGGCGCAGGATGGCGTAGACGCCGCCCTTCCACTGGTTGGAGCCGCGCTTGGTGACGATGTTGATCACGCCGCCGGTGGAACGGCCGAACTCGGCGCCGTAGCCGCCGGTGAGCACCTGCTCCTGGTCGATCGCGTCGAACGGCAGGGTGGTGGCGCCCAGCGACTGCAGCGGGTTGGTCACGGCATAGCCGTTGATGTAGTACGCGTTCTCCGACGAAGCCGCGCCGCCGAAGCTCGGGATATTGCCGAAGCCGGTGGTGCTGTAGCTGGAGTTCTCCACCACGCCCGGCGCGAGCAGGGCGGCGGCGCCGACGCTGCGCGCGATCGGCAGCTTGTTGAGCTGCTCGGAGGTGAGCACGGTGCGCGTGTCGACCGAGGACACGTCGATCGCCGGCAGCGCGGAGGCCACCACCGAGACGCCCTCGAGGTTCTTCGCGTCATTGCCCGCGACGGCCGCGCCGAAGGACACCTCGGTACCGCTGGAGATCGCCACCACGATGTTGTCGCGGGTGCTGACGGCGCTGCCGTTGTTCTGCAGCGTCACCTTGTACTTGCCCACCGGCAGGGTGGAGAAGCGATAGCGGCCGCTGTCGTCCACGGTGGTGGTGCGGCTGAAGCCGGTCTCGGTGTTCTCGATGACGACGGTGCTGCCCTGCTTGGCGGCTACCTGGCCGAAGATCGAGCCGGTGGTATTGGACTGCGCGAGTGCGCCGGTGCTGGCGAACGCGAGGCCCATGGCGAGCGTCAGCGCGGAATAACGCAGAGAACGCGACGCCTTGAAGGTCGTGATGGTCATTACAACAGACTCCCCCAGGAGAAAGATTCGAAAGGCGCGGCTTGTGGGATGCCGAGCGGTGTAATGAGGGACGCCCCCGGGCGGCGACAGGCCGCAAGAACCTGCTCCGGTCCCTCCCCAGGAACCAGAAATGCGCGTCGGGATTGCGTTTTCCCCCTGGCCGGATGACTTCCGGCCTACAGCGCTTCTAAGGCAGTTCTTACGAAATCGTCAACAGGCTCGTAACAAAAAACGTCTAGGTATTTTTCACAGTGGTTTCACGTCAACGAGTTACATCGACATGCGGTGCCGCACGGCGGGGCCCGGCGTTCGCTGGAACTTACGCCGGGCTTGCTGTCTGCTTGCGCGAATGTGACGGGCAAAGAAAAAGCGGCCCTCGCGGGCCGCTTTTTCGTACCGATGGATCTATTTAGACGTCTAAACGCAGTGGACTCACAGCAGCGGAATGAGCAGCAGTGCCACGATGTTGATGATCTTGATCAGCGGATTCACCGCGGGGCCCGCGGTGTCCTTGTAGGGATCGCCCACGGTGTCGCCGGTGACGGCGGCCTTGTGCGCGTCCGAGCCCTTGCCGCCGTGGTGGCCGTCCTCGATGTACTTCTTGGCGTTGTCCCAGGCGCCGCCGCCGGTGGTCATCGAAATGGCCACGAACAGGCCGGTGACGATGGTGCCGATCAGCACGCCGCCCAGCGCCTGCGCGCCGGCCTCGGTGCCGCCCAGCCACTTGAAGCCGAACACCACCAGCACCGGCACCAGCACCGGCAGCAGCGAGGGCACCAGCATTTCCTTGATCGCGGACTTGGTCAGCATGTCCACCGCACGCGAGTAGTCCGGCTTGGTGGTGCCCTCCATGATGCCCTTGATTTCGCGGAACTGCCGGCGCACCTCTTCCACCACCGAGCCGGCCGCACGGCCCACCGCTTCCATCGCCATCGCGCCGAACAGGTAGGGGATCAGGCCGCCGATCAGCAGGCCGATGATCACGTAGTGGTTGGACAGGTCGAAGCGGAAGTCGCTGACGCCCAGGTGCTGGCTGAGGTTGTGCGTGTAGTCGGCGAACAGCACCAGCGCGGCCAGGCCGGCCGAGCCGATCGCATAGCCCTTGGTCACCGCCTTGGTGGTGTTGCCCACCGCGTCGAGCGGGTCGGTCACGCCGCGCACTTCCGGCGGCAGCTCGGCCATCTCGGCGATGCCGCCGGCGTTGTCGGTGATCGGGCCGTAGGCGTCCAGCGCCACCACCATGCCGGTCATGCTCAGCATGGCCGTGGCAGCGATGGCGATGCCGTACAGGCCGGCCAGCGCGAACGCACCCCAGATCGCCGCGCACACCGCCAGCACCGGCAGCGCGGTGGATTTCATCGACACGCCGATGCCCGCGATGATGTTGGTGGCGTGGCCGGTGGTGGAGGACTGCGCCACGTGGCGCACCGGGCCGTACTCGGTGGCGGTGTAGTACTCGGTGATCACCACCATCGCGCCGGTGAGCGCCAGGCCGATCAGCGCGCAGCCGTAGAGCTTGCCCACGCCGTAGGAGGACTCGCTCATCAGCTGGCTGGTGATCGGCCAGAACGCGATCGCGGCGAGCACCGCGGAAACGGCCACGCCGGCGTACAGCGCATTCATGATCTTGCCGCCCGGACGCGAGCGCACGAAGAAGGTGCCGATCACCGAGGCGATGATCGAGGCGCCGCCCAGCAGCAGCGGATACAGCACGCCGTTGGAGCCGGTCTGCTCGGCCATCACGCCGCCCAGCAGCATGGTGGCGATCAGGGTCACCGCGTAGGTCTCGAACAGGTCGGCCGCCATGCCGGCGCAGTCGCCGACGTTGTCGCCCACGTTGTCGGCGATCACCGCGGGGTTGCGCGGATCGTCCTCGGGGATGCCGGCTTCGACCTTGCCGACCAGGTCGGCGCCGACGTCCGCGCCCTTGGTGAAGATGCCGCCGCCCAGGCGCGCGAAGATCGAGATCAGCGAGGAGCCGAAGGCCAGGCCGACCAGCGCGTGCAGGGCATGCATGCTCTCGTAGCCGAGATGGCGCAGCACCGCGTAGTACGCGGCCACGCCGAGCAGGGCCAGGCCGACCACCAGCATGCCGGTGATCGCGCCGCCGCGGAACGCGACATTGAGTGCGGCGGCCAGGCCGCTGCGCGCCGCCTCGGCGGTGCGCACGTTGGCGCGGACCGAGACGTTCATGCCGATGTAGCCGGTGGCGCCGGACAACACCGCACCGATGGCGAAGCCGATCGCCGTGCCCCAGTCCAGGGCCAGCCCGATCACAATGAAGAGCACCACGCCGACCGCACCGATGGTGGCGTACTGCCGGTTGAGGTAGGCCCGTGCACCTTGCTGGATCGCCGCGGCGATCTCCTGCATGCGCTCGTTGCCCGGTGATTTCGCCAAGACCCAGCGCACCGAGAGCGCGCCATACAGAACCGCCACGACCGCACATGCAAGCACGATCCACAAGCCATACTGCTGCAGCATCGAAGCCTCCCCATCCCGGTTGTAGTAGCCGCCCCTTGCGGGCGGGTCCGGCGAGTATAGGCAGAGGTCGGCGGGGCTTATGTTGTGCGACGCAACGCATGCGCAAGGGCGCACAAAAAAAGGCGGTGTCCGTAGACACCGCCTTCACTAGGATCCTTCCGTAACTTCGAGCGCCGCTTAGTTGAGCACCATGTCCAGGATGATGCCGGTGCCCACGGCGACCAGCAGGTAGCCACCGTCATCGCGCACCCAGTGGTAGCCGTACGGCGGCGGGCGCAGGCGGTAGTAGCGGTAGTCGTTCACCACATAGACCGGGCCGTAGTAGCGCTCGCCGCGCGCCCAGCGATGGTGCGCACGGTAGCCGCCGCCGTAGTAGCGGCGATCGTCGTGCCAGCCGCGGTCCGGGCCGCGCCAGTGGTCGTGGCGGTCCCAGTCGCGGCGGCCCCAGTCACGATGGTCGCGGCGGTCCCAGTCGCGATGATCCCGGCCGCCGTCGTAATGGCCGTGGCGGTCGCCGTCGCGGTCGTGTCCGCGGCCATGGTCGTTGTCGGCCAGCGCGACATTGCTGCCGGCCAGCAGCAGGCCGAGGGTGAGGAAGAGTTTGCCGAGGAACTGAGTGCTTCGGGTCTTCATATGCGCTCCTCCGACGAAGAGTCGTCGTTGGAAAGATCGTAGAAAGCTACGTCTGAACGATGAGGCCTATCCGTCACATCGTCTTCATCTGGTGGTCAGCCCCGAGCGGCACGCGAAGGTGCCTTCGGTTTGGACAAAAGTTGCTGATTTAAATACGTTTTCGTCGCCGCGATGATGGCGCAGACGGCGGTCCCGAAATCGATGGAGGCCAGGCGGCAGCGGGCGCGCGAAGCGTGACGCGGCTCGCGGGTCCTTGCCGAAAGGTGTAGAGGCGCTCGCAGGACCTTGTGGCAAGCTGGTTTCCATGAGGCGGACAGCGACGAGGCTTGCGCGTGGATCGAGGGGATGGCTGGCGCTGTCCTGCCTGCTGCTGCCGCTCGCGGCGCAGGCGCTGCCGCCGCCCGAGCGCCTGGAATGGCACGGCCGCACCTATGAGCTGAAAAGCGACCCGCTGGCCCAGCGCTACGCCGGGCGCGAGCGGCCGCGCTTCATGCCGGCGCCGCTGCGCGCGGCGAGCGACGACGAGCGCGGCTACAGCGGTCGCTGGCGCCTGGAGGACGACCGCCTCTACCTGGTGGATATCGATACCTGGCTTTGCCTCGACGCCGCCGTCTATGTCGGCGAATGCCATCGCGCCACGCTGCCGGAGCTGTTCGGCGTGGCGCCCGGCAAGCCGGTCTTCGCCGAGTGGTACAGCGGCGAGCTGGTGCTGCCGGACGCGCTGTCGTCCCGCGCCAGCGAGCCGACCATCCGCATCACCTTGAAGGCAGGCCGAGTGACACGCATCGAAAGGGTCGACCCGGCGGGCAGGGATCGCTGAGTGTTCTGGCGCACGATCGGCGCAATGGCTGCGCTGGCCCTGCTGTTCTACGTGGCGTCCGCGGCCGTGCTGTACTTCAATCAGCGCGGCATGCTCTACCACCCCGAGTTCAGCTGGCGCGTGGCGCATGCGCCGGATATCGCGCTGGTCAACGAAGGCGTCACCCTGCGCGGCTGGGTGGTGAATGCCGGCAGGCCGCGCGCGCTGCTGTATTTCGGCGGCAACGGCGAGCGCATCGAGGATGCGCGCGAGTCACTGGCGCAGTGGTTTCCCGGACGCACGATCTACCTGTTGCCGTATCGCGGCTATGCCGGCAGCGAAGGCGAGCCCACCGAGCGCGCCCTGGTCGCCGATGCGCTGGCCTGGTTCGACCGCGTGGCGAAGGATCACCAGTCCGTCGCCGTGCTGGACGCAGCCTGGGCAGCGGCGTGGCAGTGCAGCTGGCGGCGCGACGGCCGGTCGAGCGACTGGCGCTGGTGACGCCGTTCGACAGCCTGGTGCGCGTCGCGCAAGGCTTCTATCCCTGGTTTCCGATCGACTGGATGGCGCGCGACCGCTTCGATTCGTGGCGCTACGCGCCGCAGGTGCATTGCCCGGTGCTTATCGTGCGCGCCGGGCAGGATCAGCTGATGCCGGCCGAAAACACCGCGGCGCTGGCCGCCAGCTTCCCCGCGCCGCCGCTGCAGCAGGTGGTGCCGGAGGCGGGGCATAACGACATCCAGGACTATCTGGAGTATCGCGGCAGTCTCGTGCGCTTTCTTCTTCCCTAGCGTCCGACTCAAGTCAATTTGATTTGAAGAATCAGCTCAACTCAATTTGATTTAAAGAAGCTGCGCTTTGCGGGCCCGAATACTCAATCCAAATGGACCAACCATTCGCGCAGCGCCGCGAGCGCCGGATCGTTCTCCGTGGCCAGCGGATACACCAGCTGGTAATCCAGCCCATCCAGCATCGGCCCGAACGGCTGCACCAGCGTGCCGCGCGCCAGCTCGTCGGCGACCAGGGCCGTGTTGAGCAGCGCCACGCCCTGGCCGGCGATCGCCGCATCGATCGCATGAGTTTCGTCGCTGAAGGTCACGCCGCGAGCGATGTCGAGCGTGCGCAGGCCCGCTGCGCGCCGCCACGCCGTCCAATCCGGCGGTTCGCGAAAGCTCGGCTGCCACTGGAAATGCAGCAACGGATGGCGCGCGAGATCCTTGGGCGTGCGCAGCTTCAACGCCGGGCTGCACATCGGCGCGAAATGCGTATGCAGCAGCGGCTCATTGCGCAGGTCGCGATAAGGGCCCTTGCCGTAGCGGATCGCCGCATCGATCTGCTGCGCGGCGAAATCCACCGGTTGCGTGGACGCATGCAAGCGCAGATCAAGCTCGGGATGACGAGACTGGAACGCAGCCAGCCGCGGCACCAGCAGGCGCGCGACAAAAGCCGGCGTGGCGGAGACCGTCAGAATACGCCGCCGCTTCGGCCGCAACAGCGGCGCTACCGCTGCCGCCATCAGGTCGAAGCTTTCGCGCAGCGCGGGAAACAGCAGGCGGCCTTCCGCAGTCAGCACGACCTTGCGCACCTGCCGCTCGAACAACGCCACGTCGAGCAGGCGCTCCAACAGGCGAATCTGGTGACTCACCGCGGTGGCGGTGACGGACAGCTCCTCCGCGGCGAGCCGGAAGCTCTGATGCCGCGCGGCGGCCTCGAAGGCGCGCAGCGCGCCTAGCGGCGGCAGGCGCCGCGCCATGGATGAATTCATTTCATGCATCGGATGAGAAACCATCGTTTTTCAGCCGTATAAAGGCTCCATAGCATGCGCCTCATTCTCCATTACGTGAATGGAGTTCATGCATGAGGGCTTCCATGACCACCTTGCTGCACCTCGACGCCAGCGCCCGCGGCGGCCGTTCCGATCTGCATGCCCATGGCTCGCACACCCGTCGCCTGAGCGCCCGCTTCGCCGCTCGCTGGCGCGCCGCCCGCGCCACCGACATCGTGCGCTACCGCGACCTCGGCCAGCGCCCGCCCGCGCCGGTCGACGGCGACTGGATCCATGCCGCCTTCACGCCGGAACCGGCACGCCTGCCCTGGATGCACCAGCGCCTGGCCGAAAGCGATGCATTGATCGATGAACTGATCGGCGCCGACCTGATCGTCGCCGGCGTGCCCATGTACAACTTCGGCGTGCCGAGCGGCTTCAAGGCGTATATCGACAACATCGTGCGCGTGGGCCGCAGCTTCGGCTTCGACCGTGCACGTGCCGGCGAACCGTACTGGCCGTTGCTGGACGAACGGCCGCGCACGCTGGTGCTGCTGGGTTCGCGCGGCGACTACGGCTACGGCCCGGGTGGCCGCATCGAGGCGATGAACCACGTCGAGCCGGCCGTGCGCACGGCCTTCGGCTACATCGGCATCACCGACGTGCGCTGTGTCGCGGTGGAATACGACGAGTTCGGCGGCGAGGGCCTGGCCGCCTCGCTGCATGCAGCGGAGGCGGCCGTCGATGCGCTGGCGGATACGCTGCTGGCCGAACACGCGTTGCGCGTCGGCCAGGCGCCCGTCACGGCTTGAACGCGGGCAACTGCCTGGCCACCGCCAGATTCTTCAGCTGCACATATTTCGGCAACCCATCCTTGCCATACGGCAGCGGCGCCTCGCCCTGGATCAGCGGGGCGAGGTAGCGCCGCGCGGCGGCGGTGATGCCGAAGCCGTCGCGGGTGAGGAAGGAGGCCGGCATTTTCTTTTCGCGGTTGGCGATCTTCGACAGCGGCGCGGATTCGATCTTCCAGCGATACGGCGCATCCGCGCTGCGCACGATCACCGGCATCACCGCGTTCTGGCCGGCCAGTGCGTACTCGACCGCGGCCTTGCCCACGGCGTAGGCCTGGTCGGCGTCGGTCTTGGAGGCGAGATGGCGGGCGGAACGCTGCAGATAATCCGGCAACGCCCAGTGATACTTGTAGCCGAGCTTGTCCTTCACCAGCGCCGCCAGCACCGGCGCCACGCCGCCCAGCTGCGCATGGCCGAAGGCGTCGCGCCCGCCGGCCTCGGCGAGGAACTGGCCCTCGGCGTTGCGGATGCCTTCCGAAGCCACCACCGTGCACCAGCCCACGCGTTCGACCGTGGCCTTCACCTTGGCCAGGAACGCCGCTTCGTCGAACACGCGCTCGGGGAACAGGATCAGGTGCGGCGGCGCGTCGGCGCTGTCGCCGGCCAGGCCTGCGGCGGCGGCGATCCAGCCGGCGTGGCGGCCCATCACTTCCAGGATGAACACCTTGGTCGAGGTGTCGGCCATCGAGGCCACGTCGAGGCTCGCCTCCAGCACGGAGACGGCGGTGTATTTCGCCACCGAGCCGAAGCCGGGGCAGCAGTCGGTGACGGCCAGGTCGTTGTCCACCGTCTTGGGCACGCCGATGCAGCGGATGTCGTAGCCCATGGCCTTGCCCAGCTGCGAGATCTTCAGCGCGGTGTCGGCCGAGTCGTTGCCGCCGTTGTAGAGGAACCAGCGGATGTCGTGCGCGCGCAGCACCTCGATCAGGCGCTCGTACTCGGCGCGGTTGGCCTCCAGCGACTTGAGCTTGTAGCGGCAGGAACCGAAAGCGCCGCCGGGCGTGTGGCGCAGGGCGGCGATGGCGGCCGCGGTTTCCTTCGAGGTATCGATCAGATCCTCGCGCAGCGCGCCGAGGATCCCGTTGCGCGCGGCATACACCTGCACGCCCTTGGCGCGGGCAGCCTCGATCACGCCGGCGGCGGTGGCATTGATCACCGCGGTGACTCCCCCCGACTGGGCGTAGAGCAGACGGCCGGAGGAGGATCGAGACGAACGCTTCATGGGCTTGCTCCTAGGATGATCGTGCAGTGCGGCAATCGTACGCGGGGTAGAGAATGCTTTTGCAACAGTGACTTGGCGCAAATGAGCGCGCCATCTCGTTTGACGGCACCCCCCACAGACGTTAACGTGACTGTCAATTTTCTTTTTCCGACGGCTGGCGGCAGCGTGCCACAGCAACCCGGAACCCTTGGAGCACTATGCGACTCGTCCTTCTTGGCCCGCCCGGCTCGGGCAAAGGTACCCAGGCTGCGCGCCTCAAGGTTGAACTCGGCGTGCCGCACATTTCCACCGGCGACATGCTGCGCGCGGCCGTGGCGGCCGGCACGCCGACCGGCCTGAAAGCCAAGGCGGTGATGGACGCGGGCAAGCTGGTCTCCGACGACATCCTGCTGGCCATGCTGGAAGAGCGCCTGTCGCAGGACGACGTGAAGAACGGCTTCATCCTCGACGGTTATCCGCGCAACGTGGCCCAGGCCGAAGCGCTCGGCCACCTGCTGGCCAAGATCGGCCAGCCGCTGGACGCCGTGGTCAAGCTGGATGTGCCGGACGAGGTGATCATCGGCCGCGTCGAAATCCGCTTCAAAGCCGAACACCGCAAGGACGACGACCCAGTGGTGGTGCGCGACCGCCTGAAGGTCTACGCCGAGCAGACCGCGCCGGTGGCGGACTTCTTCGCCAAGCGCGGCCAGCTGCAGGTGGTCGACGGCGTGGGCGAGCTCGACGAAGTCACCGCACGCGTCAAGCGTGCGCTCGCGCAGGAATCGGCCGCCGCCAACGGCTGATCCGACACACGGGCCGCCACGAGCGGCCCGTTCTTCATCCGGCTTTCCTCTTCTTCGTGACGGCCCCGCGCCGCGCCACGCGTTCGACAGGTTCTCCATGCGTCTGCACATCCTCGGCATCTGCGGCACCTTCATGGGCGGCGTCGCCGCGCTGGCGCGCGAACTCGGCCTGCCGGTCGAAGGCTCCGACGCCAACGTCTATCCGCCGATGAGCGACCAGCTGCAGGCGCTGGGCATCACCCTGATGCAGGGCTACACCGCCGAGCACCTGCAGGGGCGCGAGAAACCCGATCTGATCGTGGTCGGCAATGCGATGACGCGCGGCAATCCCGCCATCGAATACATGCTCGACCAACAGCTGCGCTACGTCTCCGGCCCGCAGTGGCTGGGCGAGACGCTGCTGGCCGGGCGCGAAGTGCTGGCCGTCGCCGGCACCCACGGCAAGACCACCACCACCAGCCTGCTGGCGCACCTGCTGGAAAGCGCGGGGCTGGCGCCGGGCTTCCTGGTCGGCGGCGTGCCGGGCAATTTCGGCATCTCCGCACGGCTGGGCGGCGGCAAGCCGTTCGTGATCGAGGCGGACGAATACGACAGCGCGTTCTTCGACAAGCGCTCCAAGTTCGTGCACTACCGCCCGCGCATCGCCATCCTCAATAACCTGGAATACGACCACGCGGACATCTTCCCCGACGTGGCCGCGATCCAGCGCCAGTTCCATCACCTGGTGCGCACCGTGCCGGGCAACGGCCGCCTGATTGTCAACGCGCACGACGAACGCCTTGCCGAGGTGCTGGCGATGGGCTGCTGGACGCCGGTGGAAAGCTTCGGCATCGGGCAGGGCGACTGGCAGGCCGAGCTGATCGAGGCGGACGGCTCGGCCTTCGCCGTGCGCCGCCGCGGCGAACTGATCGGCGAAGTGCGCTGGCCGCTGCTGGGCAACCACAGCGTGATGAACGCGCTCGCCGCACTCGCGGCCGCCACGGCGGCCGACGCCGATCCGCGTGCGCTGCTGCCGGCCTTCGCCACGTTTGAAAGCGTCAAGCGGCGCATGGAAGTGGTGGGCGAGGTGGCGGGTGTGCGCGTGTACGACGACTTCGCCCACCACCCCACCGCGATCGCCACCACCCTGGCCGGCCTGCGCGCCAAGGTCGGCCAGGCGCGCATCCTGGTCGCGCTGGAACCGCGCTCCAATTCGATGCGCCTGGGCGCGCACGCCGACGGGCTGGCGCCGTCGCTGGCCGCTGCGGACAGCGTGGTGTTCCTGCATCGCCCCGAACTGCCGTGGGATGCCAAGCGCGTCACCGACGCCCTGCAAGGCCGCGGCGCCGCCGTGCCGACGGTGGATGCGCTGGTGTCGGCGCTGCGCACGCAGGCGCGCGCCGGCGACCACGTGGTGTTCATGTCCAACGGCGGTTTCGAGAACGCGCCGCGCCGCTTCGTCGAGGCCCTGCGCGGCTGATCGATCTACCGATATCAGCCCAGCGGCGCGTCGAACCTCGGCGCCCGCCGCTGATACTCGCGCTGCGCGGCATACCACACGCCGCCGCCGAAACTGATCGTCACCGTGCCCAGCGCCAGCGCGCCCCAGGCCAGGCCGAACGCGCCGAGCATCCAGTAGCCGCCCCAGTACGCGCCCATCGCGCCGAAGATCAGCACCAGGTTCACCGCGCCGCGGCCGAAGCTGCCTTCCGGCCCGATCAGATGCACCGCCAGCGCCACCAGGCTGGCCGAGGTGGCCACGATCGCGGCGGTGATCAGCATGCGCGCCGGCTCCGCCGCATGCGCGAGCACGCTGCCCAGCAAGGTGTAGGCCAGTGCGGTCAGCACGCTGACCGGCACCAGCAGCATCAGCGCGTCGACCATGATCTTCTGGTATTCGCCGCGCGTGGCCGGCGCCAGGGTCAGGTACAGGTCGGCCAGGTTCGGCCGCATGCGCAACATGCCGCGGCCCAGCTGCGGGAAGCGCGCCATGGTGAGCAGGACGGCATAGGCGCCGACTACCGCCGCATCGAAATGCTGCCGGTGCATCACCGCCAGGAAATAGATCACCACCATGCCCGCGACCAGCACCAGGCGCAGGGCCAGCGCCTGCGGATTGTCGTGCGGCAACAGCAGGCGCCGCACCAGCGCGAGCCGGCCAGCGGCGCTGGGACGGCGGCGATACGCCTGCAGGCTGCGTTCCAGCGCGTACTGCGCGGCGCGGTCGAACAGTTCGCCGAGCCAGCGATTCCAGGCACCGCGCCGCGCCTGCGCGTCGTCCAGCGCCGACTGGCTGTTGCGGCCGATGCTGGCGTTCTCCAGCGGCGAGGTCGGCGTGTCGGCGTCCTGGATGCGCAGCAGCGGCGCCAGCGCGTAGCGGATCAGCAGGGCGGCGCACAGCATCAGCAAGGGCGCGGTCCACGGCGAGGCCAACGCCACCGTCACCACCTGCGAAGCGAGCCGCGGCATCCAGCCGGCCGCGATGAACACCGCCCAGATCGCCAGGCTCACGCGGCGCCCGCAACCCAGCGCCAGGCCGAGCGCGGCGACCACGACCAGGCCAGCGACGATCAGGGCGCCATGCGGCGGCCCGGCCAGCACCAGCAACACCCCCGGCAGCAGCACCCATTGCGCGACATCGGCCACGCCCAGCCAGGCCAGCCGCGCGCGGAAGCCGGGGAGCAGGAAGCTCTCCGGCCGGCACACGCCGCGCAGCACCTGGCCCAGGCCGATATGCCAGAACCACGAGGCGAAGGCGACGAAGCCCATGCCGACATAGGCCACCCGCGCGTCCAGCATCGCGATCAGGGCCAGCACCAGTCCGGTCAGACACATCAGCATGGCCAGCACGGCCAGCACCGGCAGGCGCGTCCACAGTTGCAGCCACAGTTGCCAGACCGCCCTCATGCCAGTTCCACGAACAGGTCTTCGAGCGTGGGTGTCTCGACGCGCAGCTCGGCGCCGGCGTGCTCGGCCAGTGCGCGCAGCACGGCCGGATCGGCGTCCTCCAGCAGCATCTGCAATTCGCTGCCGGCGACCGTCGCCTTCAGCGCCCCGGCCATCGCCGGTGCCTCGGCCCAGCCCTCGGCGCGCGTCAGCACGGCGCGCACGAAGCGCTCGCGCAGTTCCGCCAGCGGGCGCATGAACTGGATGCGCCCGTCGCGCAGCAGCGCGATGTCGGCGCCCGCCCGCTCCAGGTCTGCGGTGATATGCGTGGAGAAGATCACCGTCTTGCCGGGATGGCGCATCAGCTCCAGCAGCTCGGTCATGAACGCGCGCCGCGCCTGCGGGTCGAGGCTGGCGACGGGCTCGTCCAGCACCAGCAGGTCCGGCTGCGGCGCGATCGCGCGCACGATCGCCAGTTTCTGCCGCTGGCCTTGCGAGAGCTGGCCGATCTTCTGCTTCGGATCCAGCTCCCAGCCCTGCAGCAGGCGGGCGGCGAGCGCGTGGTCCCAGCGCGCGTAGAACGCGGCGGTGAAATCCAGATACGCGCGCACCTTCATCCACGGAAACAGGTCGAAGGTCTGCGGCACGAAGCCGATGCGATGCATGCGCTCGCCGCCCGGCTCGGTCATCGGCGCGCCGAGCAGCTGCACCTGGCCGCCGTCGATCGGCGACAGCCCGAGCAGGCAGCGCAGCAGCGTGGTCTTGCCGGCGCCGTTGCGGCCGAGCAGGCCGATCACGCGTCCGGCCGGCACGCTCCAGTCCACGCCGCGCAGCACCTCGCGCTTGTCGAAGGATTTGACCAGGCCTTGCACATGCAGCACCGGCGCGGCGGGCAGGGCGATGGGGTCGACCAGCGTGAGCGGCAGTTCGGCGGCGGACATACCAGTTAAGACTCCTCGTAGGTCGGAACACTGTGCGGTGGACGGGCTGCCGCCGTCCAGTGATCGCCATGGCTAAACTGCCGCCCCATGACCGTGACGCCGCTTCCCGACGAACTGCCGCTGTTCCCGCTCTCGACCGTGCTCTACCCCGGCGGGCACCTGCAGCTGCGCGTGTTCGAGCGGCGCTATCTGGACATGGTGCGCGACTGCTCGCGCCGCGGCAGCGGCTTCGGCGTATGCCTGATCCTGAAGGGCCTGGAGGTGGGCGAGCCGGCGGTGCCCGCCGCGGTGGGCACCATGGCGCGCATCACCGACTTCAGCCATGGCGACGATGGCCTGCTCGGCATCGTCGCGCAGGGCGAGCAGCGCTTCCGCGTGACGCGCACGCGCGTGCGCTCCGACGGCCTGGTCACCGGCCAGGTCGAGCACTGGCCGGTGGAACGCCAGGCGACGGTGCCGGTCGAATTCGCCCTGCTGCAGACCATCCTGGGCCGCCTGCTCGAACACATGGCGCCACAGTGGCGCCATGCCACCGCGGCCGACTACGACGACGCGAGCTGGCTGGGTTTCCGCCTCGCCGAATTGCTGCCGCTGGAGCTGGAAGAGCATCAACGCATGCTCGAATTGACCGATCCGGTGCGGCGGCTGGCCGAGCTGCAGCACATGCTTCCCCGCTTCCAGAAAGCCTGAGCGTTTGAAACATGCCCGATCCTCCACGCGCTTTGCGCGTGTGGCGGCGGCTCCTACACTGGCGGGTCTTCGTGTTTTCCATCGGGAAGGAACGCCATGGCCAGCCTGCAAGGCAAGACCCTGTTCATCACCGGCGCCTCGCGCGGCATCGGCCTGGCCATCGCGCTGCGTGCCGCGCGCGACGGCGCCAATGTCGCCATCGCGGCCAAGAGCAGCGTGCCGAATCCCAAATTGCCCGGCACCATCCACACCGCCGCGGCACAGGTCGACGAAGCCGGCGGCAAGGGCCTGGCGCTCAAGTGCGACATCCGCGAAGAGGACGACGTGAAGGCGGCGGTCGCCGCCACCGTCGAGGCCTTCGGCGGCATCGATATCCTGGTCAACAACGCCAGCGCGATCTGGCTGGCCGGCGCGCTGGATACCCCGATGAAGCGCTTCGACCTGATGCAGCAGGTCAATGCGCGCGGCTCCTTCCTGTGCGCGCAGGCCTGCCTGCCGCACCTGCTCAAGTCCGCCAACCCGCACATCCTTACGCTGGCGCCGCCGCCGTCGCTGGATCCGAAGTGGTGGGCGCCGCATACGGGCTACACGCTGGCCAAGATGGGCATGAGCTTCGTCACGCTGGGCCTGGCCGGCGAGTTCGGCCCGCAGGGCGTGGCGGTGAATGCGCTGTGGCCGCGCACCATCGTGGCCACCGATGCGCTGAACATGATTCCCGGCGTGGACGTGCCACGCTGCCGCAAGCCGGAGATCGTCGCCGACGCCGCGCACGCGGTGCTGGTGCGGCCGGCGGCGGGTTTCCACGGGCATTTCCTGATCGACGAAGAGGTGCTGCGCGAAGCGGGCGTCAGCGACTTCGCGCCTTATGCCGTCGATCCGTCGAAGTCGCTGTTGCCTGATTTATTCCTGGATTGAGCTGTTTCTGGATTGAAGAGGACTAACCCATGAAGTACCTGCACAGCATGGTCCGCGTGCGCGACGTCGACGCCAGCCTGCGCTTTTTCTGCGAAGGACTGGGCCTGCAGGAAACGCGCCGGATGGAGAGCGCCGCCGGCAAGTTCACCCTGATCTACCTGGCCGCGCCCGCTTCGCCGGAAGCGGAAATCGAGCTGACCTACAACTGGGACTCTGACGAGGACTACGGCAGCGCGCGCAATTTCGGCCACCTCGCCTTCGAGGTCGACGACATCTACCGCACCTGCCGGCACCTGCAGGACCTGGGCTACACCATCAACCGCCCGCCACGCGACGGCCATATGGCGTTCGTACGCTCGCCGGACCTGATCTCGATCGAGCTGCTGCAGCGCGACGGCCGCCTGCCGCCGCAGGAGCCGTGGGCATCGATGCCCAATACCGGCGTCTGGTAAGCACATTTCGCGCAAGCGGGCCGCGCGCCCGCTCCCCCATCTGGCTGACCCCGTGCCGTCCGTTTGGACGGTGCCCATGGCCTGCACAAACGTATAACGTGTGATGCATATCACACTTCTGTAGCAGCCCCGGGGGAAGGGTCCTGCGGAACGTGACCGCAGGCGCGGCTGGGAGACCGCGTCACGTCCGAGAACGGCGACGGGGGATAGGCCCATGGCTGTGAGCAAGGCAGAGGCCAAGCGTTGCGTCGTGTGGTTCGGCCAACCCAGCGCCACCGAGCGGATGCGCCTGAATCGGGCCGGCTGGTACGTGCGCGTCGCCGACGCGGCCGCGGTCGGCGGCATCGGCACGCGCGGCGGCAATAGCGTGGTGGCAGTGGCGGATCTGCGCGACGCCGATGCCGCCGGCATGACCGCGATGGCGCTGGTGATGGACGCACACCCGGGCCTGCCGTGGCTGGCGCTGATGCCGGCGGAGATGCCGGTAGGCGAACCGGCGCTGGGCGGGGTCATCGATACCTGCGTCGACGTGTTCACCGCGCCGGTCGATGTCGACCGGCTGCTCGATTCCCTGGGTTACCTCGGCGGCGACATCGTGGCCGTCGAGCCGGACGACTTGGGTATAACCGGTCACAGCAAGGCCACGCGGGCGGTGATCGCCAGCGTGCGCAAGTACGCGCCGGTGGACCTGCCGGTGCTGATCACCGGCGAGACCGGCACCGGCAAGGAAGTGGCGGCGCGCGCGCTGCACAGCCTGTCGCGCCGCGCGGGCCGCCCGTTCGCGGCGATCAACTGCGGCGCGCTGCCGCCGAACCTGGTGCAGTCCGAGCTGTTCGGCCACGAGCGCGGCGCCTTCACCGGCGCCAATGCGCGGCGGCTGGGCCATTTCGAGACCGCCGCGGGCGGCACCGTCTTCCTCGACGAAGTCGGCGACCTGCCGGCGGATGCGCAGACCAGCCTGCTGCGCTTCCTGCAGGAAGGCACGCTGGAGCGCGTCGGCAGCAGCCAGTCGATCACGCTCGATGTGCGCGTGCTGGCGGCGACCCACGTCGACCTGGAGCGGGCGGTGGAGCAGGGGCGTTTTCGCGAGGACCTCTACTACCGCCTCAACGTGCTGCGCCTCCACATGCCCGCGCTGCGCGAGCGCGAGGACGACGTGGTGCTGCTGGCCCAGCATTTCCTCGATGCGTTTCGCGAACACCATGGCAGCCACGCGCGCACCTTCAGCAGTGCGGCGCGCCAGGCCATGCGCCACTTCGGCTGGCCGGGCAACGTGCGCGAGCTGCTCAACCGCGTGCAACGCGCGGCGGTGGTGGCCGAGGATGCGCTGATCACGCCCGAAGACCTGGATCTGTCCCACATCTCGCAGATGCCCTCGGGCCGCGCGACCCTGGGCAGCGCTCGCGTGGCGGCAGAACGCGAGGCGGTGATCAGCTGCCTGCGCGAATGCCATTTCAATGTCAGCGAATGCGCGCGGAGGCTGAAGGTCTCGCGCGTCACCATCTATCGCCTGTGCAAGAAGCATGGGCTCGCGCTGGAACAATTGCGCTGACTGATGAGCCCCTCTCCCGCCGGCGACCCGAAGGTAGTCCCCGTGGGAGAGAGGGGTTGGGGTGAGGGTACGCTCGGAGCGCAAGGGTGATGTGCACCGCTCCGCCCGAACCCTCATCCGCCTGCCGGCACCTTCTCCCAAGGGGAGAAGGATTCCATTGCGGAAACTGAGGGAGATAAAAAGAGACGGAGGGCCCCCGACCTACAGGGGTCAGCCGGGGGCCTCCGTTGGTGCCCGGCCACAGGGATCGCCGGGTTACCGCCCGCGTCGCCATCGAGAGGGATGGCTTTGAACTGGGTCGATGATTCATAGGGCAAGTGGCGTGCCAGCCTTCAGGCATGCCTGTCGCCCAGGAAATTCAAGGGTTTGCGAAAACGTTGACGGCGTGGGTGTAACGCCGATGTATCGCTTGTCGCGCGGCGTCCCGCCGCGGAATGGCGCACGGCAAGGCGCCATGTCCCGGCCCCGGGGTGTATCGCCGGCGTGTCGCTGTAACGCCGCCGCGAACAACGCCGGCGCACGGCGCGTGGAAATGCGGGGGCGCTGGTTCTACGATGCACAACGCCCTGCCGCCAGGCGGGCGTATCCCCACTCGCCATTCGATGGCCTTGCCCCGCGGCAACGCCAGGAGCCCCTCATGCACGCGCAGGATTCATCGTCGTCCCTGATCGATCTCGGCAAGCGTTACTGGCTGCCGGTGTACCGACCCCGCGAGGTCGTACTGGATCACGGCAAGGGCGCGCGCGTGTGGGATACCGAAGGCCGTGACTACGTGGACCTCGGCGCCGGCATCGCGGTGAACGCGCTCGGCCACCAGGATCCCGACCTGGTCGACGCGCTGGTGACCCAGGCCCGCAAGCTCTGGCACAGCAGCAACGTGTTCTACACCGAGCCGCCGCTGCGCCTGGCCGAGGAGCTGGTGCAGGCCTCCGGCTTCGCCGAGCGCGTGTTCCTGTGCAATTCCGGCACCGAGGCGAACGAGGCGGCGATCAAGCTGGTGCGCAAGTGGGCCGCCTCCAAGGGGCGCGCGCCGGAGCAGCGGGTGATCCTGACTTTCCGCGGCTCTTTCCACGGCCGCACCCTGGCCGCGGTGACCGCCACCGCGCAGCCGAAGTACCAGGAAAACTACGAGCCGCTGCCGGGCGGCTTCCGCTATCTCGATTTCAACGACGTCGCCGGCCTGGAAGCGGCCTTTGCCCAGGGCGACGTGGCCGCGGTGATGCTTGAGCCGGTGCAGGGCGAAGGTGGCGTGCTGCCCGCCTCGCCGGCCTTTATCCGCCGCGCGCGCGAGCTGTGCGACGCGCACGAGGCGCTGCTGGTGCTGGACGAGATCCAGTGCGGCATGGGTCGCACCGGCACCTTGTTCGCTCACGCGCAGGACGGGGTGACGCCGGACATCGTGACCTTGGCCAAGGCGCTGGGCTGCGGTTTCCCGATCGGCGCGATGCTGGCCGGCCCGAAGGTGGCCGAGGTGATGCAGTACGGCGCGCACGGCACCACCTTCGGCGGCAATCCGATGGCCGCGGCGGTGGCGCGCGTGGCGCTGCGCAAGCTGGCCTCGGCCGAGCTGATGGCCAATGTGGCGAAGCAGGCGCAGGCCCTGCGCGACGGCCTGGCGGCAATCGATGGCGAGCTGAAGCTGTTCGCCGAGGTGCGCGGCCGCGGCCTGATGCTCGGCGCGGTGCTGGCGGAGGCGTACAAGGGCCGCGCCGGCGAGGTGCTTGATCACGCTGCCGCGCACGGCCTGCTGGTGCTGCAGGCCGGCCCGGACGTGCTGCGCTTCGTGCCGCCGTTGAACATCACCGATGCGGACCTGGCCGAAGGCCTGGCGCGCCTGCGCGCGGCGCTGGCCGACTTCGTCGGCAAGCGTTGATCTACTGACCGGCGCCACGCTCGAGCGTGGCGCCGGCTTTGTTTCAGCCGCGGGATGCGCGCAAGGTCTGGCGCGCGGCTTCCAGCGTCGCGGCGAGATCCTCGTCGCTGTGCGCGCTGGACAGGAAGCCGGCCTCGAACGCCGATGGCGCCAGGTACACGCCGCGCTCCAGCATGCCGTGGAAGAAGCGGTTGAACGCGGCGGTGTCGGCCGCGGTGGCCTGGGCGTAGCTCTCGACCTTCTCCTGGGTGAAGAACAGGCCGAACATCGCGCCGACGCGGTTGGTGCTGAAGGGCACGCCTTCGCCGTCGGCCACCGCCTGCAGGCCATCCGCCAGCAGGCGCGTGCGTGCGGCGAGGCGGTCGTAGAAGCCGGCTTCCTGGATCAGTTCCAGCATGGCCAGGCCCGCCGCCATCGCCACCGGATTGCCGCTGAGCGTGCCGGCCTGGTAGATCGGGCCGGCCGGGGCGATCTGTTCCATCAGCTCGCGGCGGCCGCCGTAGGCGCCCACCGGCATGCCGCCGCCGATGATCTTGCCGAAGGTGCTCAGGTCCGGCGTGATGCCGTAGTGCGCCTGCGCGCCGCCGAGCGCCACGCGGAAGCCGGTCATCACCTCGTCGAAGATCAGCAGCGCGCCGTGGCGCGTGCACAGCGCGCGCAGGCCCTGCAGGTAGCCGTCCTTCGGGGGAATGCAATTCATGTTGCCGGCGACCGGCTCGATGATCAGGCCGGCGATGTCCGCGCCGTGCTCGGCGAACAGCGCCTCGGCCGCGGCCAGGTCGTTGTAGGCAAGGGTGAGCGTGAGGTCCGCCGCCGCCTTCGGCACGCCGGGCGAGGTCGGCACGCCGAAGGTGAGCGCGCCGGAGCCGGCCTTCACCAGGAAGCTGTCGCCGTGGCCGTGGTAGCAGCCTTCGAACTTCACGATCTTGCTGCGGCCGGTGGCGCCGCGGGCGAGACGGATCGCCGACATGGTCGCCTCGGTGCCGGAATTGACCATGCGCACCATGTCCACCGACGGCACCAGGCGCGTGATGGTCTCGGCCATGGTGATCTCGGCCGGGCAGGGCGTGCCGAAGGACAGACCGTCCTTGACCGCACGCTCGACCGCCTCGCGCACCCTGGGATGGTTGTGCCCGACGATCATCGGCCCCCACGAGCCCACGTAGTCGATGTAGCGCTTGCCTTCCACGTCCCACAGGTAGGCGCCGTCGGCGCGCGCGGTGAAGAACGGCTCGCCGCCGACCGACTTGAAGGCGCGCACGGGCGAATTCACGCCGCCCGGCATCAGTTGCTTGGCGCGCTGGAAGAGTTCGTGGTTGGTCATCGCGGGGTTCCGGAAGAGGTGTACAGATCGGTAAAGGTTTGCGCGGCCGCGCGCACGTCGGCGGCGCCGAACAGGGCGGAAATCACCGCCAGATAGTCGGCGCCGGCGCCGACCAGGGAGGCGGCATTGTCCGGCGTGATGCCGCCGATCGCCACACGAGGCACGCCCAGCGCGGCGCTCTGCCGCAGCAGCTCGGGCGCGGCGCGCCGGGCCAGCGGCTTGGTGGGCGAGGGGAAGAACGCGCCGAAGGCGACGTAGTCGGCGCCGGCCGCGGCCAGTTCGCGGGCGCGCTCGAGCGAGTCGTAGCAGGACACGCCGATGATGGCCTGCTCGCCCAGCGCCGCGCGGGCCGTAGGCAGGGCAAGGTCCTGCTCGCCCAGATGCACCCCGTCGGCGCCGATGGCGGCGGCCAGCTCGAGGTCGTCGTTGACGATCAGCGGCACGCCACGCCCGGCGCACAGCTGGCGGAGCGCGGCGGCTTCGGCGTGGCGGCGGGCGTGGTCGGAGGTCTTGTCGCGGTACTGGACCAGGCGGGCGCCGCCTTCCAGGGCGCGGGCCACGGCCTCCAGCAGGTCGTCGCGGGGGCCGTCGGTGATGGCGTAAAGGCCGGGATATCGAAGCTTCGGATGCATGGGGATCGTGGTGGATTGCCGCCGTACGCTTCCGCACGGCCGGCCGAGTTGCGAGAATGCGGCTCTTGTTCCCTTTTCAAGCAGCGCAATAACGATGAGTCAGGGCTCTCCCGATAAGAAATGGATGTGCGTGGTCTGCGGCTTTATCTATGACGAGGCCGAGGGCGTGCCCGACGAAGGCATCGAGCCCGGCACGCGCTGGGAAGACGTGCCCGATACCTGGACCTGTCCGGACTGCGGCGCGACCAAGGCCGATTTCGAGATGGTCGAGGTCGACTGAGGTTTCTTCCGCGCTTGCCTGCACGCGGCCCGAATTTGCCATTGCATTGACCGGGCCGCGTGTTCTGATGCTCCCGTGCCCCTCGCAGAGGGGCACATCAGTAGTAGGGAGCCTCACATGCAACAGTTCGTGCCGTTCGAAGACGATTGGGATGCCCTGGAAAAGCTGCATCTCGCTTCGCTGATTCCCTTCCGCATCGGCGTGCCCTGCGCACACGACCTGGCCGCAACGGCCGATCACTGCACCTTGCCGGTCATCCCTTCCACGACGAGCTCATCGCCGACGGCAGCGCCGAGGCGGCTCACCGTGCCTGCGGGCAGCTCGAGCACGTAGCGCGCCGGGGCATTGCTCGGATAGGTCGCGCACGGATCCATCTTGCACGGCGGCACATCCAACTGCATCGAGACCAGCTTGCGGTCGGCATCGAAGTAGAGGATGTCGAGCGGGATGAGCGTGTTCTTCATCCAGAACCAGCGCTCTTCCGTATCCGGGAACACGAACAGCATGCTGTGATCGGCGGCGAGTTGCGTGCGCATCATCAGGCCGCGCGCGCGATCCGCATCCGTAAGCGCCAGTTCGGTGGAGAAACGCTTGCCATGCAGCGTGATGCTGGGCTGTGACAGCGGCGCCGCGGTGGCGCTTGCGGCGAGAGCGAACAACAGGGGCGCTACTAGCAGGCTTTTCATCGCTACCTCGAGTCCTTCTTATAGGTGAGTGGATGCGCGCGAGTGTAGCGGGGCATCGATTGTCATCTGGCGGAAAAAATTTCCGCGCAACCCCTTCACAGATTCGCGCACGGACGATATGATTCTCGCCCCTTCGACGAAACGCCTTCGACGACGGGTTCCACGGCAACACAGCACGATGAAAATTCTTCGCTGCAGGTGTTGACGGACCGGAAAGACGATGTAGAATGGGCGGCTCACCCGGGACGAAACGTCTCGGGGCGATTCGAAGAACGGATCGCAAGTGATTGATCTTTGACAGTGTGCGC